>ERZ791922.378-NODE-378-length-30356-cov-3.489819_pt1 | contig 30356 bp, 26 predicted proteins | sample MGYA00510134_ERZ791922 | MGnify/ENA primary metagenome ERZ791922 (study PRJEB30046, sample SAMN00792101) | human gut metagenome | study: EMG produced TPA metagenomics assembly of the A metagenome-wide association study of gut microbiota in type 2...
ACCATATATTATCCTCAAAATATATAGTAGAGATTTAATTTATTCTATACTAGTATGGGTTTCATTTCGCTGCCTAAGTCAGGCGCGATCCATGAATGCAAAAGTGAAAGATACAAAGAAGCAAGCCAGAATTGAGAGAAAGAGAGAGACTGAGAAAAGGGCGCAGATGCTGCGAAGGGTATATGCAAAGTTAAAAGACATAGAGGAGATGGTAAAGGATATCTTGTAGAAAAATAAAATGTGCAGTAGAAAGGAGTTTCACGCTTTACAAAAAGTAAAGTGGAGACTCCTTTTTTGGGATTCAGATTTCGGTGTTGGTTTGTTCGGGGAAAAAGGTTTCAATATATTTGGCGGTCTGCTGAATAAATGTTTCTGTATCTAGATGATCGTTTCTGATGGTCTGGTGGATAGATAGTCCATCTGATATTAGAAGTAAAAGCCATGCAAAATATTCGCCAGATACTTTGGATGTACGTTCACTGATTTTAGTTGAAATGAGTTCGGCAAAACATTTGTATCGTTTCAGAAGATGTGTACGGATTTCTTCGTTACCGATCATTGCATCATAGAAGAGCGGAAGACGGAGCTTGACTCCGGAAACATCTCTTTCCAGTATATATTTGACAAGTCTGTGTAGAGACGTGTCTTTTTCCGTATTTTCAGTCCAAGCACACAATTCCTGCCATTGTTCATCCAAGTATTTATCTGTAATTGCGAATAAAATTTCATTTTTATTTTTAAAATGATAATAAAGAGTTCCTTTAGAAATTCCGGTTTGAGTGGCTAGTTCGGAAAGTGAAATTTCGGAAAAGGGTTTTTTGGTCAAAAGGAGTTCTGCAGAATCAATGATGAGACTACGGACATCCTCTTTGCGTGGTGCTGCCATAACATTGTCACCTCTCATACGTAATAGTAGATTTATTTTACTCTGTTTTTTGGAAAATGTCTATATATAAAATAGACGATGTTTGAATAAAATGCACTAAAAATAAAAGGGAATAAATAAAACTTTATTGACAATGCACAAAGATGTGATACTATAGATACATATAGTCGTACAAGTGGCTGACTTATGAAAGAAGGGATATCGTGGATTGTCAAAAACTTCAAAACAAAGTACAGAAAATATATGGAAAAGGAGTGCGTGTAAGAGAAGTTGATGGGAATGTTGTACTTTCAGGTGTCTTAAATAGTTGGGATGATATTGTTAATGCCTGTATCATGTGCGTAGATAAAAAGAGACGATATCATGTAATTAATGATTTGACATTGAAAGGTGTAGAAATGCCAAAGATGAAAGTGCCTAAAATACAAGATCAGGCACTAGAAGGCAGGAAACCGGATGTGTTAGTTATTGGCGGAGGGATTTCCGGAGCCAGCATTGCCAGAGAATTGATGAAATGGAAACTAGATGTCTTATTGGTAGAAAAAGAAGCAGATGTTGCAATGCATGCCTCTGGACGAAATGATGGAGAAGTGCATCCTGGAATTGACTTGGGGAAGGGAACTTTGAAACAGAAATATGTAATTCGAGGAAATCGCATGTATGGGAAAATCTGCAAAGAGTTAGATGTGCCGTTTCAGCGATGCGGACAATATGTGGAAATGATGCATTGGGGCGAATTACTCCCTGTTAGTCTTTTTGCATGGCAAAGAAAGCATATTTGTGGAGTGAGTGATACTCGACTCATAGCGGGAAGTGCACTTCGTAAAAAAGAACCGCATATGAATCCAGATATGAAGTTTGCACTTTGTAATCAGAGTGCCGGAAGCGTATGTCCGTATGGTCTTACCATTGCATATGCTGAAAATGCCGTTCAAAATGGTGCGGAAATTGCATTGAATACAGCAGTTCTTTCTATGCAGGTGGAAGACGGGAAGATACAGAGTGTACTTACAAATCGAGGCAGGATTTATCCGGGAATTGTAATTAATGCAGCCGGTGTGTTTGCGGAAGATATAGCGAAGATGGCAGGGGATCGATTTTATTCTATTCATCCGAGAAAGGGAACAAATGCCATACTGGATAAAAAGGCAGGATATTTGATGAAAGGAATTGCGTCTTGGAAAACATTAAGAAAGACTGCAGGGCATACAAAAGGTGGTGGAATTGTACATACTGCACATGACAATCTTTTGGTAGGACCGGATGCGATTGAAACATATGAAAAAGAAAATTTTGCAACGGAAAGATCCAGTATCGAAAAAAATTTTGAAAAACAGAAAATAACAGTTGCTGAATTGTCGGAACGGGATATCATTACATATTTTACAGGAGTGAGAGCTCCGACATTTGAAGAAGATTTTGTAATTGAGCCAGGCAGGAAAACGAAAAATCTGATTCATTGTGCAGGAATTCAGTCTCCAGGTTTAACAACGGCTCCGGCAGTGGCTAAAGATGTGGCAAGAATGGCGGCGAAGATGGTTACAGAATATCATCCGGTAGAGCGAAATGCACAATATGATCCAGTTCGAAAAGGCGTTCCGCGTTTGAAAACAATGACAATGGAACAACGGAATGAGATGATTCGGAAAAATCCGGATTATGGAGTGATTGTCTGTCGGTGTGAAGAGATTAGTAAGGGAGAAATTATAGACGCATTGAGGTCACCGCTTCCGGTTTATACGGTAGATGGAGTTAAGAAGAGAGTGCGGCCCGGAATGGGGCGGTGTCAAGGGGGATTTTGTATGCCACTTGTTTCTCAAATTATCAGCGAGATAACCGGAAAACCAATAGAAGACGTGAAGAAGAGCGGTGGAGATAGTTATCTGTTATTGGGAAAAACAAAGGCAGGTGAGGATGATGGAATATGATGTGATCATAATCGGAGGAGGTCCGGCTGGACTGGCAGCAGCAGTTGCAGCAAAAAAAGCGGGAGCAGATGTGTTGCTGTTAGAAAGAGAAGGCAGGCTGGGTGGAATTTTGAAACAGTGTATCCATGACGGATTTGGATTGATGCGGTTTAAGGAAAAACTATCTGGTCCGGAATATGCAGAGCGTTTTATTGAACAGGTAAACTTACTTCAAATAGAGGTTAAATTGTGGACGTTTGTGACGAAAATCGAAAAGAAAGCAGAAGGCTTTTCGGTATGGACGGTTAGCAGAGAAGGTGTTTCGGAATTACAGACTAAGACGCTTATTCTTGCAACCGGATGCAGAGAGAGAACTGCAAAGCAAGTGTCTATTCATGGAACCAGACCGGCAGGAATCTATACTGCGGGAACTGCACAGCATTTTACAAACTTACAGGGAGTGATGCCGGCAAAAAGATGCGTGATTTTGGGCAGTGGTGACATTGGTCTGATTATGGCAAGGCGTCTGACTTTGGAAGGGGCAAAAGTTCTGGGAGTATATGAAGTAAAACCGGAACCGTCAGGATTGACACGAAATATGATTCAATGTTTGGATGATTTTCAGATTCCGTTATATCTTTCAGAAACCGTGACTAGAGTATTTGGGGATGAGAGACTGGAGGGTGTAGAAGTATGCAAGGTAGATGAAAAAATGCAACCGATAGCAGGGACAGAAAAACGAATTGCATGTGATACTTTGATTTTATCAGTGGGATTGATACCGGAAAATGAAATTGCAGAGGCATTGCATGTACGTATAGATTCGAAGACAAAAGGACCGGTTTGTGATTCTTCTGCAATGACCAGTGTACCAGGCGTTTTTTCTTGTGGAAATGCATTTCATGTGAATGATTTGGTGGATTATGTTTCGGAAAGTGGAGAATTAGCAGGCAGATCGGCAGCAGAGTATGCAAGAAAACCTGGATTTGGGATGATGCAGATTCCAACAGAAGCAGAAGGGGAAACTTCGTATGTGGTACCGCAGAGTATCAGACAGGAAGATCTGCAGAAAAAGTTGATTTTTTATTTCAGATGTAAGAATACATTAGGAAAAAGTGAGTTGGTAGTAAAAACCGGAAGCAGGATTATTTTAAAAAAGCAATTTTCAGCTGTCCGCCCACCGGAGATGGAGCGGGTGAGTGTAGATTTGTCTAAAGTAGATGAAATCAGAGAGCCGATCGTATTTGAGTTAAGGGAGGCGGCAATATGAAAGAAGTGGTGTGTATTACGTGCCCGAACAGTTGTCATATGACGGTAGAATTGCAAGATGGAAAATGGATTACAAAGGGAAATCGTTGCCCTAGAGGTCAGAAATTTGCAGAAGAGGAAATGACTTGTCCAAAACGAACATTTTCTACGACAGTAAGAACAGCTTGGCCGGAAGTTCCTGTGATTCCGGTACGAGTTTCGGAAGAAGTGCCAAAGGAAAAAATATTTGAAATAATGGAACAAATCAATCATTTTACGGTAAAAGAGAGCATTGGGAGAAATGATGTGCTGATCCCGCATGTGCTTGGCTTGGATGCGGATGTGATTGTAACAAGTGATAGATTGAAAGAATATCTTACGGAGGGAAAAAATGAGTAAACCATATAAAGATTTTGAGCCAAAATGGGTGAAGACAGCAGCACCGTCAAATAGCTGGCGGTCTATTTTCAGATGGGGAGATCCGGAGTTTGTAAAATATCCGAAAGAATCTCTTTATAAAATGATGAAAGAAAAATTTCAAATGACAGATGAAGATTTTAGTCATTATGACGGAAGTATTGGAATGGAAGAAGTAAAACTGGAAAATTGCCCTATTCAGTTGGATGAGAAGCATGTAGAAGCGTTGAAACAGATTGTAGGGGCTGAATATGTACGTACGGATGATTATGCAAGAGTTTCTGTAGCTTATGGGAAAACGGCATATGATGCGATGCGTCTGCGGGAAAAACGTCTGGATAGTCTCCCTGATGCAGTTGTATATCCTGCAAAGACAAAAGAAGTAGAGGAGATTGTTGCGTATTGTACAAAAGAAAAAATACCGCTTTATGTTTATGGTGGCGGAAGTAGCGTTACAATGGGGGTAGAACCAACCAAAGGTGGTATTTCGCTGGACATGCGGCCGAGATTTAATCACATAATATCTTTTAATGAAACAGATCAGACGATTACTGTACAGGCAGGAATGTCAGGGCCGAAACTAGAAAAAGCTTTGAATCATGCACCACAGCTTTTCGGGGCAAAACGGGCATATACATGTGGACATTTTCCGCAATCGTTTGAATATAGCAGTGTAGGTGGATGGGTAGTAACGAGAGGAGCAGGACAAAATAGTACTTATTATGGATGTATTACAGATATCGTATTGTCTCAGAAATATGCAACACCAATCGGAAACATTCAGACGAGTCATTACCCAAGAGAAGCAACCGGACCAAATCTAAATCAGATTATGATGGGAAGTGAAGGAACATTTGGTGTGCTTACAGAAGTAACACTGAAAGTATTTCGTTATATGCCGGAAAATCGAAAACGGTTTTCTTACATTTTTACAGATTGGAAAACAGCGATGGCTGCGGCAAGAGAAATGATGCAGTGTGAGGCGGGATTTTCTTCTGTTTTTCGACTTTCTGATCCGGAAGAAACAAATCTGATGCTCAGACTTTACAATGTAGATGATACGCCATTATGGAATTTGTTAGATCTTCGTGGTTTTAAAGATATGGAAAGGTGTCTATTCCTGGGCTTTACAGACGGAGAAAAAGGATACTCTAAAAATGTAGCTGCTAATATTAAGAGAATTGCGCGTAAATATCGTGGAATGAGTTTGACTTCTTACGTAACAAAAAGTTGGGAAAAAGGAAGATTTAATGATCCATATTTAAGAGATACACTGATGGATTTTGGTGTTGTGACAGATACATTGGAGTGTACAGTGAATTGGTCTAACATGGCAAAAGTACATAAAGAAGTTAGAAAGGTCTGCCATGCTTTGCCAAACACAATCGTAACGACTCATATGTCCCATTGTTATCCACAAGGGGCTAACTTGTACTTTATTTTTATTACAAAAATGAGTGGTGCAGATAATTTCCGGGCATATCATACCACTATTCTAGATGCGATCCAGAAGTCTGGTGCGGCAATCAGCCATCACCATGGAATTGGAAAGATGTTTGCGCCATGGTTAGAAGGAAGTTTAGGACATACGGAGTATGGTGTGTTTAAAGTACTAAAGGAGTATTTTGATCAAGATTATTTGATGAATCCTGGAGGAACGCTGGGATTGGATTTGGAAGAAGAAAAGAAATATCCGCTGGATGAAAGTGTGCGAAATTATAATGTAGAAAAAACGGAACTGGAAATGTGATTTTTATTTGCAGAGGAGGGAAAAGATGTGGAAAATACACATATCATCCTTGCTTTTGACATAGGAACTCAAAGTACGCGTGCATTATTGATTTCATCTGAAGGACGAATTCTGGCAAAGGCACAAAAGGGACATCATCCAGCATATATTTCTAAAAAATCAGGATGGGCAGAGCAGGATCCGGAGGTTTATTATCAGTATATGTGTCGTGTGGCACGACAGTTAAAGGAAAGTTATCCAAAAGAATTCTGTAGGATAGAAGCAGTGACATTGACTACTATTCGCTGTACAAGTGTGTGTTTGGGAAAAGATGGAAAACCCCTTCGTCCAGCAATTTTGTGGTTGGATCAGCGACGGGCAGAGGGAAGTCCTGAGATGAAACCATGGGCGGCTGCAGCAATCAAGGCGGCAGGAATGATGAGTACATTAAAACTACAATATCAGAAATCACACTGTAATTGGATTCGTGAAAATGAACCAGAGATTTGGAATAAAACCCAAAAGTATGTTTTACTGGGGACATATTTAAATTATAAATTGACTGGGAAGTTAAGAGATTCTACTGCATCAATTGTAGGTTATGTTCCTTATGATTTTAAGAACAGACGATGGAAAAAGAAAAACGATCTGGTACGTCCGGTGTTTGATATACCGGATGAGATGATGTGTGATTTAGTAGAACCAGGAGAGACAATAGGCCATTTAACATTACAGGCAGCAGAAGATTTAGGGTTAAATACAGAGTTGAAGCTGATTGCTACAGGAACGGATAAGGCTTGTGAAGTACTGGGGTTAGGATGTGTAAACAAAAAAAGGGCGGCAATCAGTTTCGGTACAACTGCTACAATTACATTTACGACAGATCATTATCTGGAACCGGAGAATTTTATTCCGCCGTATGATTCGATCCTTCCGGGGCACTATACACCGGAGGTGGAAATTTTCCGGGGGTATTGGCTGATCTCCTGGTTTAAAAAAGAATTTGCACAGAAAGAAGTTGCCGAGGCGATAGAGAAGAAGGTGCAGCCGGAAGAGATCTTGAATCAGCGTTTAAAAGAAGTTCCGGCAGGATGTGGCGGGCTGGTGCTGCAGCCGTATTTTACTCCGAACCTGACAATGCCGGAAGCGAAAGGTGCAGTGATCGGACTTTCTGATATGCATACTAGAATTCATTTATATCGTGCCATTATAGAAGGAATTAATTTTGCGCTGATGGATGGAATGCGGCATATGGAAAAGCGTGGAGGTTTTCGGTTTGAAGAAATCCGGGTAGGCGGCGGAGGTGCGCAGAGCAGTGAAATCTGCCAGATTACAGCGGATATGTTTGGGATTCCCGTGGTCAGAACACAGACCTATGAAGTGTCGGGAATCGGGAGCGCAATACCGGCTTTTGTAGCGCTGGGTGTTTATAAAAATTATAAAGAAGCGCTCTCTCATATGGTATTTAAAAAAGAAGTCTTTCAGCCGGATAAAAAGCAGCATCGGATTTATCGGAAATTATATGAAGAAATATATTTGCAGATTTATCCGAGACTGTCAGAAATTTATGCCAAAATCGGAGAGATTTGAGTTGGGAAAAGACTTTTACACTCAGAAGGGATATGGTAGAATAAAAACAACTGATAGTTTTGACAACCATAGAAACGGAAAATGAGGTAAAAGATGAATTTTGCGCATTTACATGTCCATACAGAATACAGTCTTCTGGATGGATCTAATAAAATAAAAGAATATGTAGAACGGGTAAAAGAACTGGGAATGAACAGTGCAGCCATTACGGATCATGGTGTGATGTATGGCGTCATTGATTTCTATCGTGCGGCTCGTGCAGCCGGAATAAAGCCGATTCTTGGGTGCGAGGTATATGTCGCACCCAATTCCCGATTTGACCGGGAAATCAGCGGCGGTGAGGACCGATATTATCATCTGGTTCTGCTTGCGGAAAATAATACCGGATATGCCAATCTCATGAAGATTGTGTCAAAGGGATTTGTAGAAGGGTATTATTACAAACCTCGTGTGGATAAGCAGGTCCTTCGGGAATACAGCGAGGGGATTATTGCGCTGAGTGCCTGTCTGGCAGGAGAGGTTCAGCGATATCTGACTAAGGGCTTGTATGAAGAGGCGAAAAAGGCAGCTTTGGAATACCGGGATATTTTTGGTGAAGAGAATTATTTCTTAGAGCTCCAGGATCATGGAATTCCGGAACAGGCATTGGTAAACCAGCGTCTGCTGCAGATGTCGGAAGAGCTTGGAATTGATCTTGTAGTAACCAATGATGTGCATTATACCTATGCAGAAGATGCGAAACCGCATGATATCCTGCTCTGTATTCAGACCGGCAAGAAGTTATCAGATGAAAACCGGATGCGTTATGAAGGCGGACAGTATTATGTAAAGTCTCCGGAAGAGATGGCGCGTCTGTTTCCGTATGCCCTGCAGGCATTGGATAATACACAGAGGATTGCAGACCGCTGTAATGTAGAGATTGAATTTGGTGTAACGAAACTGCCGAAGTACGAAGTGCCGGATGGGATGACTTCCTGGGAGTATCTGAATAAATTATGTTTCGAGGGACTCAGAAAACGATATGGAGAGCCGGGGCAGGAATTAAAAGACCGGCTGACATACGAGTTGAATACGATCCATAATATGGGATATGTGGATTATTTTCTGATCGTTTGGGATTTTATTAACTATGCCAAGACCCATGGGATTGCAGTTGGGCCGGGGCGTGGTTCAGCAGCGGGAAGTATCGTATCGTATTGTTTGGAGATTACGAATATCGATCCGATCCGGTATCAATTGCTGTTTGAGCGTTTTCTTAATCCGGAGCGTGTGACGATGCCGGATATAGACGTGGATTTTTGTTATGAGAGACGGCAGGAAGTGATTGATTATGTTGTCCGGAAATACGGAAAAGACCGGGTGGTTCAGATTGTAACTTTTGGTACTCTGGCGGCAAGAGGAGTTATCCGGGATGTGGGGCGAGTAATGGATCTGCCTTATGCATTTGTGGATTCGATTGCTAAGATGATACCGCAGGAGCTAAATATTACGATTGATAAGGCTTTGAAGATGAACCCGGAACTGCGGAAGACGTATGAAAGTGACGAGCAGGTGAAATATCTGATTGATATGTCAAAGCGTTTGGAGGGACTGCCACGACATAGTTCTATGCATGCGGCTGGTGTAGTGATTAGTCAGAAGTCAGTGGATGAGTATGTACCTTTGTCACGTGCATCTGACGGTTCCATTACGACACAGTTTACGATGACAACGCTGGAAGAACTGGGCTTGCTGAAGATGGATTTTCTGGGGCTTCGTACATTGACTGTGATTCAGAATGCGGAGAAGATGGCGAAAAAGCGGACGCCTGATTTTGATATTGAGGCAATTGACTATGATGATAAAGCAGTATTGGACTATATCGGAACAGGAAAAACAGATGGAATTTTCCAGATTGAAAGTGCGGGGATGAAGAGCTTTATGAAAGAGCTGAAACCGCATAGTTTAGAAGATATTATCGCCGGAATTTCATTATATCGTCCGGGACCTATGGATTTTATTCCTCAGTATATCAAAGGAAAAAATGATGCCAGTTCGATTACGTATGACTGTCCTCAGTTAGAACCGATTTTAGCGCCTACGTATGGCTGTATTGTTTATCAGGAGCAGGTTATGCAGATTGTGCGTGATCTTGCAGGCTATACGCTGGGCAGAAGTGATCTTTTGCGGCGTGCTATGTCTAAGAAAAAAGCAGATGTGATGCAGAAAGAACGTCAGATTTTCGTGTATGGTGATGCAGAACAGGGAGTCCCGGGCTGTGTGAATAATGGTATCAGTGAAGCAACGGCAAATAAAATTTATGATGAAATGATAGATTTCGCAAAGTATGCGTTTAATAAATCTCATGCGGCGGCTTATGCAGTTGTGGCGTATCAGACTGCATTTTTAAAATATTATTATCCGGTTGAATTTATGGCTGCACTGATGACATCTGTTATTGAAAATCCATCTAAAGTGGCAGAATATATTTATGCTTGTAGGCAGATGAATATTCAAATCCTTCCTCCGGACATCAATCGCGGAGTGGCAGATTTTTCAGTGGATGGGGGCAATATCCGGTATGGTCTGGCGGCGATTAAAAGTATCGGACGGCCGGTGATTGAGGCGATTGTGGCAGACCGAACAGAATTTGGACCATTTAAAAATCTGGAAGATTTTATTACAAGGATGTCAGTCAAAGAGGTTATGAATAAGCGAATCATTGAGAACTTTATCAAATCAGGAGCTTTGGACTGTCTGGGTGGAACCAGAAAGCAGTTTATGGCAATCTATCTTCAGATTTTGGAACATGTGAATCAAGAGAAGAAGTATGCCATGACCGGGCAAATGACGCTGTTCGATTTGGTGGATGATGAGCAAAAGAGTGAATTTGAGATTAAACTGCCAAATGTAGGGGAATATTCGAAGGAGAATAAGCTGGCTTTTGAAAAAGAAGTGCTTGGTATTTATATCAGCGGGCATCCACTGGAAGAATATGAGGAAAAGTGGCGGAGAAATATTTCAGCAACGACGGCAGACTTTCAGCCGGATGAAGAAACCGGTCGCGCAAAAGTGCATGATGGTGTCAAAGAAATAATAGGCGGAATGATTACAGAACGGACTGTTAAGGCTACCAAGACGAATCAAATGATGGCATTTATTACAATAGAGGATTTGTTTGGAACAGTGGAAGTTGTTGTTTTTCCGAGAGATTATGAAAAGAATAGAGAGTATCTTGAAATCGATCAGAAAGTTTTTGTTAGAGGTCGTGTGTCTGAAGAGGATGAAAAAGCAAGCAAATTGATTTGTGAGAAAGTGATTCCTTTTGAGCAGACAAAAAAGGAATTATGGATACAGTTTCCGGATAAGGCCTCATATTTAGAGAATGAACAGATTGTGTATGGATATTTGGCAGATTCTGAAGGGGATGATACAGTTGTTATTTATTGTCAGGCGGAACGGGCAGTGAAACGCCTTCCAAGAAATAAAAATATTCAAATCAACCCACAGGTTTTAAGCAGATTGATGAATCATTTTGGTGAAAAACGGGTAAAAGTAGTAGAAAAGACTATTGAAAATAGAATATAAATGTTATAGAATAAAGCCAGAGTGTTAAAAAAAAGACAAAAGAAACAAATGGAATGATATAAGAAAGGCGGTAGCAACATGGCAGAGGCAAAAGAGAATAATAAGAAAATCATGTTGGATGAAATTGAAGACAGAATTCGTACTATCGGTGTACTTACAAGTGGTGGAGATGCTCCGGGAATGAATGCTGCAATTCGCGCGGTTGTGAGAACAGCATTATCTAAAGGATTGAAAGTACGTGGAATTAGAAGAGGATTTCATGGATTATTAAAAGAGGAAATTATTGATTTGTCTGCACGTGATGTATCAGATACGATTCAGCGTGGAGGTACTATTCTTCAGACAGCTCGTTGCCAGGCAATGCGCACAGAAGAAGGTCAGCAGAAAGCGGCTGCAATCTGTAAAAAATATGGAATTGACGGCTTGGTTGTAATCGGTGGAGATGGATCTTTTGCCGGAGCTCAGAAGCTGGCAAATCTCGGAGTAAAGACAATTGGAATTCCGGGAACCATTGACCTTGATATTGCATGTACAGATTATACAATTGGATTTGATACAGCAGTAAATACTGCAATGGAAGCAATCGATAAAATTCGTGATACGTCAACATCACATGAAAGATGCAGTATCATTGAGGTTATGGGTCGTGATGCAGGATATCTGGCGTTGTGGTGCGGTATTGCAAATGGTGCAGAGCGTATCCTGATGCCGGAAGAAAGTGACTATGATGAGAAAGAACTTATTCAGGATATTCTTGAGAATAAGAAACGCGGTAAAAAGAATTACATCATTATCAATGCAGAAGGAATCGGTGATTCTCTGAATATGGCGAAGAGAATCGAGGAAGCAACCGGAATCGAGACAAGAGCGTCTATTATCGGTCATATGCAGCGTGGAGGAAGTCCTACATGTAAGGATCGTGTATATGCTTCTACAATGGGTGCGATGGCTGTAGAATTGTTATTGCAAGGAAAGACAAATCGTGTTGTAGGATATCAGCGTGGTCAGTTTGTTGATTTTGATATCAATGAAGCTCTTTCTATGAAGAAAAGTATTTCAGCATATCAGTATGAGATTGCAAAGATTCTTGCACTGTAATTATTTTGTATATAGTGAATAAGTATGATATAATATATAAGCGTCTGTTTTGGCAGACGCTTATATCAGTATAAGGGAGGATTCCCGCTTCTGAAAATGATATGAATGATGAGAAAGAAAGGGAATATTAAGGATGGAAAATAAAAGGACGGCACCGATTGGAGTGTTTGATTCAGGAGTCGGCGGGCTGACAGTCGTTCGGGAGATTATCCGACAACTGCCGGATGAGAATATTGTATATTTCGGAGATACGGCGCGGGTTCCGTATGGAAGTAAGTCTAAAAATACCATTATTCGTTTTTCAGAGCAGATCATTCGTTTTCTGAAGACAAAGCAAGTGAAGGCAATTGTAATCGCGTGTAATACAGCCAGTGCGCTTGCATTGGACGCAGTGCGCGATGAATTTGATGTACCGATCCTGGGCGTGGTTATTCCGGGAGCAAGGGCGGCCGTAGAGGCAACCACAAATGGAAAGGTTGGGGTTGTTGGTACTGAAGCAACGGTGCAAAGTGGTATGTATACAAAAGTGATTCAGGAAATGAATCCGGAAATTGAAGTGATTGAAAAGGCCTGTCCATTATTTGTTCCGCTGGTGGAAGAAGGATTCAAGGAACATCATGTGACTCAGGAAGTGATTGATTATTATCTGGATTCTATGAAGAAGACGGATATTGACGCTATGATTCTGGGATGTACACATTATCCTCTTTTGCGTTCGAAGATTCGAGCATATATGGGAGAGAAGATTCAGATAGTCAATCCAGCGTATGAGACAGCTATGGATTTACGGAAACTTTTAATAGAAAAGGATATGGAGAATGACGGTACGGCTACAGCCGTCAGCCGGTATGAATTTTTTGTCAGTGATGCGGCGGAGAAGTTTCGGAAGTTTGCAAATACAGTCATGCCATTTGACGTACCGGAAACCAATGTTGTGAATATAGAGGAATACTAAAAATGACGAAAGAGGTATTGGTGCATATTACCGGCCTGCATTTGGAAGCAGGTAAGGATGTGTCGGAAAATAAAGAAACAGAAACCATTGAAGTGGTTGTTCCGGGAAACTATTATTTAAAAAACGGGAAAAAATATATTTTATATGAGGAAATTGAAGAAGACGGCAGAATTACGAAGAATCAGGTAAAAGTGTTTGAAGACGGTCGTGTGGAGATACGCAAAAGTGGCGTACTAAATACCCAGATGATTTTTGAAACCGGAAAACGAAATCAGTCAAATTATCAGACGCCGTTCGGCGTGCTGCCGGTGACGTTAGATACAAGAGTCATTGATGTGACGGAAAGTGAGCAAAAGTTTTGCGTGGAAATAGATTATAGTCTGGAAGTACAGGAAAAACCGGTATCAGACTGCAGGATTGAAATTTGTATTACAGAGAGATAGAGATACAGGCTTCGGCTTTGGGGCTTGACAACCTGACAAGCGAAACGTATGCTAATAATAGCAAAATCTTTTAGGAGGTAAAAGTGATGAGAATTATTGTGGCAAAGGATTATAAGGACATGAGCAGAAAGGCGGCAAATATTATTTCTGCACAGATTATTACAAAGCCTAATTGTGTACTGGGATTGGCAACAGGGTCTTCTCCGATTGGTACATATGATCAGCTGGTAGAGTGGTATGAAAAAGGAGATCTGGATTTTTCACAGGTATCTTCTGTAAATCTTGATGAGTATCGTGGATTGAATCACGATCACGATCAGAGTTATTACTATTTTATGCATGAGCATTTGTTTGACCGGGTCAATATCAATCCTGCAAATACAAATGTGCCGGATGGAACTGAACCGGATGCAGAGAAAGAGTGCAGAAGATATGAGGAGCTGATTGCTTCTTATGGTGGAGTTGACCTTCAGCTTTTAGGACTTGGACACAATGGCCATATTGGTTTCAATGAACCGGCACCGGCATTTGACAAAGAAACACACTGCGTAGATCTGACAGAGAGTACGATCGAAGCGAATAAGAGATTTTTTGCATCAGCAGATGACGTTCCGAGACAGGCATATACAATGGGAATCGGTACAATCATGAAAGCAAAGAAGATTCTGGTTGTTGTAAGTGGTGAAGACAAGGCTGAAATCGTAGCAAAAGCATTTTGTGGGGATGTAACACCGGAAGTTCCGGCTTCTATTTTGCAGTTCCATCCAGATGTGACTGTTGTAGTGGATGAGGCGGCAGCATCCAAACTTCCAAGATAAGAGGGTGTCGTATATGATTATTAAAAATATAAAGATTTTTGGCGAAGATAAGTGTTTTACTCCTGGAGCTATTGAGATTAAGGATGGCAAGTTTGTGGCAATCGGAGAGAATCTTGCAGACGATACGGAAGAGGTATTCGATGGTAAAGGATGTTTTGCAATTCCAGGACTGGTAGACGTTCATTTTCACGGATGCGTCGGCGATGATTTCTGTGATGCAACACCGGAAGCGATTGCACATATTGCAGAACATGAGGCAGCTGTCGGTGTTACCTCTATTTGTCCGGCAACTATGACTCTTTCGGAAGAGGATCTGCATCGGATTATGAAAAATGGCGGAGACTATAAAGGGAAAAAGGGTGCGAAACTGGTCGGAATTAATATGGAAGGTCCGTTTATCAGTTCAAAGAAAAAAGGCGCTCAAGCGGGCACTCACATTCGCGCATGTGATGTGGAACTTTTCCATGATTTGCAGAAAGATGCCAATGGTTTGATCAAGATTGTGGATATTGCTCCGGAAAATGATGGAGCAATGGAGTTTATTGACGCAGTGAAGGATGAAGTGGCAGTATCAATTGCACACACAACAGCAGATTATGATACAGCAGCAGAAGCGTTTGCCAGAGGCGCACGTCATGTGACACATTTGTACAATGCAATGCCGCCGTTGAATCATAGAGATCCGGGTGTGATTGGAGCAGCAAGAGATGCAGAACAGTGCCGCGTAGAATTGATCTGTGATGGTGTGCATATCCATCCGTCTGTTGTGCGTGCAACATTTGAGATGTTTGGTCCGGAGAGAATAATTTTGATTAGTGACAGCATGCGTGCGACTGGTCTGACAGATGGTCAGTATACACTTGGTGGGCAGGATGTTTTTGTAAAAGGACCAAAGGCAACTTTGGCGGACGGAACAATTGCAGGTTCTGCAACAGATTTGATGGGCTGTTTGAGAGTCGCAGTAAAGGAAATGGGAATTTCGCTGGAAGATGCGATTGCTTGTGCAAGCATGAATCCGGCAAAGGAAATCGGTATTTACGATACCTGTGGAAGTATTACTGTAGGAAAAGCGGCCGACTTGGTACTGCTGGATGAGGAGCTGTGCGTAAAAGCAGTGTTCGTTGATGGATGCAGACAATAAAAGAACGATATTGAGTTATAAATAAAGTATAAACAATATTACCAAAAAATAAATTCCATGGTTGACTTCTGTTGTGGAATTTGTTATAGTTAGTGTAGTAATTAAAAAACGTTGGATTGTTACTGCACGGCAGGCAAAACCAGTTTTTATAGGCAAGGTGCATTCCGGGCTTATGGATACTGGTTTTTTTTACCTTATTGTGGGTCTGCCACCTGGCGAAAAGGAACAAGGATATTTATGGTAATTGATAAAATAATCAATAATAATATTGTTTCAGCTTTTGATGATACAGGTAAAGAAGTCGTGGTTATGGGGCGGGGAATTGGATTTGGAAAAAAATCTGGTTGTGAAATTCAGGAAGAGCAGATTGAAAAAGTTTTCCGGATTAAGAGCCAGACTCTTGCAGATCAGTTTAAAGAACTGTTAGCAAATATGCCGCTGGAGCATGCACGCATTTCAAATGATATTATTTCATATGCGGAAAGTGAATTAAAACTACGACTAAATCAGAGTATATATGTAACTCTGACGGATCATATTAACTTTGCAATTGAGCGGCTGAAGATGAATATTCGACTTGAAAATGCATTGTTGTGGGAGATAAAGAGGTTTTATCCTCAAGAATACAGACTGGGACAATACGCAGTTGAATTGATCGAGAAAAGACTTGGAGTAGCCCTGCCGGAAGATGAAGCCGGATTTATCGCTTTACATTTTGTTAATGCAGAATATGGAACGGATATCCGGGATGCGTTGAATTTTCCAAACTTGATGCAGGCGATTTTGCAAATTGTAAAAGAAGAATTACAAATTGAATTTGATGAAGATTCGCTTCATTACGAGCGATTTGTGACGCATGTTAAGTTTTTGTTACAGCGTATTTATCGTAAAGAACTGTTGCCGGATGAAGAAGAAGAGTTAGCTTCAATGGTTCAGCGAAAGTATAAAAAAGAGTATTTCTGTAGTAAAAAAATTGCAGAATATATAGAAAAAGAAACAGGTAGTAAAATTTCCGGAGAAGAGATGATGTATCTTGCAATTCATATCCGGAGAATTACAGTGGCAGAAGATGTTGATGACTAGGAGGAAGAGAAATGTTTGGACTTTTCAAAAAGAAGAAAACAGAGTATTTGTTGGGAGCGCCGGCAAAGGGAAAAGCTGTACCGTTGTCAGAGGTAAATGATCCTACATTCAGTGAAGGAATGCTTGGGCAGGGTGTTGCAGTGATTCCATCAGAAGGAAAGATTTATGCTCCGATTGATGGCGAAGTAGGAATGGTATTTGATACATTGCACGCAGTAAGTTTGACAGCTGATTGTGGGGCAGAAGTTCTCATTCATGTAGGATTGGATACAGTAAAGATGAATGGAGATGGATTTGTTGGTCATGTACAGGCAGGAGATAAAGTGAAAAAGGGTGATCTGCTTCTTGAAGTTGATTTAGAAAAAGTAAAGGCGGCAGGTTATGACACAATTACTCCAATGTTGATTTGTAACACAGATGACTATGCATCTGTTGAAGGGTTGTCAGGTAAAGATGTGCAGCCCGGTGATGATGTGATTAAAATCACACCTCAGGCATAAGAGTTGTATTTTAACCGGCAGTAAAGTCGGATAAAATAAATAAAGGGATTAACAAACGTTGAGAGTTTAAGAAGGAGGTTCATTATGAAGTTTTTACAGAAATTAGGTAAAGCCCTGATGCTGCCAGTAGCAGTTCTTCCGATCTGTGGTATTCTGATGGGTATCGGTTACTTACTTTGCCCAGCTACTATGCAGGGTGGAGATATTATCGGATTTGTTCCGAAGCTGGGATTATTCCTGGTAAAAGCAGGTGGAGCCCTGATTGATAACATGGCAATCCTGTTTGCAATTGGTGTTGGTGTTGGTATGGCTGATGATAATGATGGTACAGCAGGTGTTGCTGCATTAGCTTCTTGGCTGATGATCACAACTCTGTTATCAACAGGTGTTGTTACAACAATTATGCCATCTATCGCTGAAAACGCTGACAAAACATTGGCATTTGACAAAATTGCTAACCCATTTATCGGTATTATCGCTGGTATTATCGGATCTATGTGCTACAACAAATTTAAGAGCACAAAACTTCCGGATTGGCTGTCATTCTTCAGTGGAAAACGTTGCGTAGCAATCGTTGCTGGTGTAGTTTCTATTCTTGTTTCTGCAGTTCTGCTGTTTGTATGGCCAGTTCTCTTCGGTGGATTGATCGCAATTGGTGAAGCTATCGTTGGTCTTGATGCAGTTGGAGCAGGTATCTATGCATTCCTGAACCGTCTGTTAATCCCAACAGGTCTGCACCACGCATTGAACAATGTATTCTGGTTTGATACAATTGGACTTGGTGACTTGTCTCACTTCTGGGCAGGTGAAACATCTGCAGACGTAACATGGAGCCTTGGAATGTACATGTCTGGATTCTTCCCATGTATGATGTTTGGTATCCCAGGTGCAGCTTTAGCTATGGTACATACAGCTAAGAGCAACAAGAAAAAAATTGCTATCGGTCTTGTAGGATCTGCAGCTCTTTGTGCATTTATCTGTGGTGTTACAGAGCCATTCGAGTTTGGATTTATGTTCCTTGCTCCAGTATTGTATGTAATTTACGCTTTATTATATGGTATCTTTACAGTAATTACAGTTGCTCTTGGTTTCCGTGCAGGATTCTCTTTCTCTGCTGGTGCAACAGACCTTCTGTTCTCCGCATCTCTTCCTGCAGCAGCTAAGACATGGTTGATTATTCCGCTTGGTATCGCAGCATTTATCGTATTCTACGTAGTATTCCGTTTTGCAATTACAAAATGGGATCTGAAGACACCAGGTAGAGAAGATGATGATGAAGATGAAACAAAAGTTGTTCTTGCAAACGATGATTTCACACAGGTAGCTAAGATTGTCTTAGAAGGTGTTGGTGGAAAAGAGAACGTAACAAGCATTGACAACTGTATTACAAGACTCCGTCTTGAAATCAAAGATTACACAGCAGTTGATGAGAAGAAGATTAAATCTGCAGGTGTTGCAGGTGTGATCAGACCTGGAAAGAATTCTGTACAGGTTATCATCGGAACTAAAGTACAGTTCGTTGCTGATGAATTTAAAAAACTTTGTAAATAATGATTAATTATTTAATCCCTTTTTCGGAGAGCCCGCAGTGTTTGCGGGCTTTTTGAATACAGACAAAGAAAACAGGAGGTAGATAGAAATGGGGTATATACTGGAAGCGTGTGTGGATAGCGTAAAATCAGCAGTTGAAGCAGAGAAAGGTGGAGCGCAGAGAGTGGAACTATGCGGAAATCTTATTATTGGGGGGACAACTCCGGGGGCAGCATTGTTTCGACAAGTTAGAAAACATACAGATTTAAAAATTCGAGTATTGCTTCGCCCGAGATTTGGGGATTTTTGCTATGATGATTATGAATTTGAAATGATGAAGGAAGATGTAGCAATGTATCGAGATCTTGGCGCAGATGGAATTGTAACAGGGATTTTGCAACCCAATGGGGACTTGGATATGGAACGCATGCGGGAATTGATTGAAATTGCAGGAGAGACTGATGTTGCATTACATCGTGCGTTTGATGTATGTCGCAATCCGCAGGAGGCTTTGGAACAGGCTGTTGAGATGGGGATAAAAACTATTTTGACGAGTGGACAGAAAAATTCCGCTTGGGAAGGAAGGGATTTGATAAAAGAATTGGTTCAGCAAAGCGCCGGAAGGATAGAAATTCTGGCTGGAGCCGGGATTTCTCCTGAAACAATTGAAAAACTGCTCCCATATACCGGTACAACATCCTATCATATGTCTGGAAAAGTGACCTTAGACAGTAAGATGGAGTTTCGCAGAGCAGGTGTCAGCATGGGATTCCCGGGATTTAGTGAATATGAGATCTGGCAGACAGATGCTGAGAATATCAGAAAAGCAGTGGAAGTGCTAGAAAGAAGTAAATAAAAAAGTGGAAAACCGAGGGTGATATCAAGGTTTTCCACTATATAAGCGAAAACGGAGACGGTGGGATTCGAACCCACGTGCCGCGTTGGCGGCAAAGCGATTTCGAGTCGCTCTCGTTATGGCCTCTTCGATACGTCTCCATAGTAATAAAACGGATCTGAGTGTATACAGATCATTATATGAAATTGTTATATACAGGGCGGCTAATCACCGCCCTATACTTATTCATCTTTGTGTGACTTAGAAGTTTCTGAAGAAACGTCCTTTTTATGCAATTCAGGTAAATAGACGTGAACTAGTTGAATTCGGTTCTTGTCCAGTTTTTCTACTACCAAACGGATTCCACTTTCGGTTGTGTATTCGTCACCAACCTCCGGAAGCCGGTCTAAATGTTCAATAATATATCCCCCAAGAGAATCAAAATCCTCGGACTTGAATTGTACATCGGCACGTCCATCTTCTTCTAAACGATCATTTAAATCATCAAGGTTATAAGAACCTTCGATAAGATATTCATTTTCTTTGAGAACTTTAACAAATTGTTCTTCTTCGTTCTCATCATATTCATCATGAATTTCACCGACAATCTCTTCTAGGATGTCTTCCAAAGTGATAATACCGGCGGTTTCGCCGTATTCATCCAAAACAATAGCAATGTTTAAAGAAGCATCTCGCATTTCAACGAGAAGTTCGGAAATATTTTTATACTCGTAGGTGAAATAAGCTTCCCTTAAAATATCACGAATCTGAAAATGATCTTTGTCATCAAATAAAAGTAAATCTTTCATATTGATTGTACCAATAATATTATCAGTAGTTTCTTCATAAATCGGGATTCGTGTAAATTTGTCTTCTTTAAATATGGCAATCAGTTCCTGATAGGTACTGTTGACATCTGCAAAAGTAACGTGTACGCGGGGAACCATAACGTCTTTCGCGCGGGCATCACCTAAATCGAACACGTTGTATATCATTTCTTTTTCTTCAGATTCGATGACTCCATCTTCGTGACTTACGTCTACAATCGTACGAAGTTCATCCTCTGTCATCGCATTATTCCTGTCATTTGGGTCAATGCGGAAAATAAAAAGAATTCCGCGGCATATAATGTTGATCAGGAAAATGAGCGGCGTCATGAGAGTCATAAAGGCTTTCAATACCGGAATATAGGCAAGTGATAGCTGGGTAGACTTGATAGTTGCTAAATTCTTTGGTGTAATCTCGCCGAAAACCAAAATTGCAATAGTCATAAGTCCTGTTACAAGGCTGATCATTACTCCACCAAAATTGTAGGCAAGCGTTGTAGCTAGCGATGTTGCGCCGATATTTACGATGTTGTTTCCAATTAGAATGGCGCTTAGCATTTTGGCGGTGTGATGCTCTGTTATGTCCAGAACGGTAGCGGCACGTTTGTTGCCTTCGTCTGCCAGAGAGCGCATCTTAATCTTGCTTACAGTCGTTAAAGCTGTTTCAGCAGAAGAAAATACTCCGGATAGAATTAATAAAAGAATCAATGTAATAATTTGTATGGCGTCACTCGGGTCCAATGATTGTTCAACTCCTTTAAAAATGTTTTTGTTACTTTAGATTTTAACTACGAGTACACGAAAATAATATACATCATTCTGAAGAAATTTGCAAGGTTTTTGCAGTTCTTCTACTTTAGACATCTTATTACGGATCAAGTTCACACTCTGCGCGGTTGAATTTTGCATAGTTTTATTGTATGATGGTTACAGTTCAGCGAGGACTTTGCACTGGCTGCAAAGTCCATGAGAATATGTGATGGAGAAAGAATGGAGATATTATATTTATGGGACTGCATGAAGAACTGTGTGGAATTCTAGGATCAGAAAATGTGTTAAAAGATGAACTGATGAAGAAGCATACAACTTTTCGCGTGGGTGGACCGGCAGACTGGCTTGTGACACCGACAGAGGAAGAACAGATTCGGGAAGTTGTGAATTTGCTGCGGACAGAAAATGTACCATATTATGTGATGGGAAATGGGAGCAATCTGCTGGTTGGTGACAAGGGATATCGAGGCGTGATCATCCAGCTTGGGAAGAATCTGAGTCAGATTCGGATGACAGAAGAAGGTGTGCTTTATGCACAGGCGGGCGCACTCTTGTCTAAGATCGCGGCAGAGGCGCTGGCACAGAGTCTGACAGGTTTTGAGTTTGCATCGGGAATCCCGGGGACTCTGGGCGGCGCAGTGATGATGAATGCGGGTGCATACGGCGGAGAGATGAAGCATGTTTTAAAGGATGCATTAGCATTGACTGCGAACGGAGAATTGCGTGTACTTCCGGTCGAGCAGATGGCGCTGGGGTATCGCACCAGCATTTTTGCACAGAACGGGGATATTGTGCTCAGTGCTCAGATTAGACTGCAGGAGGGAAGCCCGGAAGAGATTCGTGCATATATGGATGAGCTAAAGGAAAAAAGGATTACAAAGCAGCCGCTTGAGTATCCAAGCGCAGGCAGTACATTTAAGCGTCCGGAAGGATATTTTGCTGGAAAATTGATTGAAGATACCGGTTTGCGTGGATTTCAGGTTGGCGGTGCACAGGTTTCGGAAAAACACTGTGGCTTTGTGATAAATAAGGAACAGGCTACAGCGGCAGATATTTTGTCTCTGATTGAGCAGGTTTCCGATCGGGTAGAAGCAAAATTTGGGGTACGGCTTGAGCCGGAAGTGAAGAGGATTGGAGAGTTTTAGGATGAGATTTGTCATTGTGACAGGAATGTCGGGAGCAGGAAAATCTACAGCATTGAAAATGTTAGAGGATATGGGGTATTTTTGCGTGGATAATCTTCCGATTATGCTGTTGCCGAAGTTCGCTGAGATGATTACTACGCCTAATACAGAAGTAAATCGTGTTGCGTTGGGAATTGACATTCGAAGTGGACAGTCTTTGGATGGATTGGAAGAACAGTTGGAGGAAATGTATACCAGAGGGATTGATTATGAAATTCTCTTTCTGGATGCAAAGTCGAATGTACTTGTGAAGCGGTATAAAGAAACAAGGAGACAGCATCCGCTGGGAGGTGTGGGTCATATTGACGTAGGTATTGCGAAAGAACGGGAAAGAATTGCGTTCTTAAAGATGCGTGCTACGTATATACTGGATACAAGCAGGATGCTTACCCGGGAGCTGAAAGCAGAGCTGGAGAAGATTTTTGTAGAAGGCAAAGATTTTAAAAATTTATATGTTACAATTATGTCTTTTGGATTTAAATATGGAATTCCTGAGGATGCAGATCTTGTATTTGATGTGCGGTTTTTACCAAATCCATATTATATAGAAGATTTAAAAGCGAAGACCGGCAATGATAAAGAAGTGCAGGAGTATGTATTAAATAATGAACGTGCAGATGTATTTTTGGAAAAATTGACGGGGATGATTGATTTTTTACTGCCGAATTATATCTGGGAGGGGAAAAATCATCTTGTAATTGCAATCGGATGTACGGGCGGAAAACATCGTTCTGTTACACTAGCAAATTGTTTATATGATTTTGTGAAAAAACAGGAGCAGTACGGAGTGCGTATTGAACATCGGGATATTGGAAAAGATGCTATTACAAAGGCGAAGTAATTGAAAAAGAGGTATCGGAGACATGTCATTTTCGGGAGATGTGAAGGAAGAGCTTTCCAAGCAGTGGAGCGGTGCAAGACACTGCCAGATAGCAGAGTTGGCGGCGTTGCTTAGTATGTGTGGATCTATTACGATAGATAGCCGAAATCAATATGGGGTTAAAATCCATACGGAAAATATTACAGTTGCAAGAAAGGTCTTTACATTAATCAAAAAAACATTTAATATAGAAACTGATATCTCAATCCGAAGGAATATTATAAGACAAAGTGTATCTTATTTTGTTATTGTAAAGAACCATAAAGAAGCACTTCGGATTCTTCAGGCAACAAAGCTGACAGAGGAATATCAAGAGGGATTTGAAGAGATACATATTGTAAATCCTATCATAGTGCAGCAGACATGTTGCAAACGTGCTTTTTTACGAGGGGCATTTCTTGCTGCAGGCTCCATGAGTGATCCGGCTAAGGCATATCATTTTGAAGTTGTCTGTGCAGCAGAATCGATGGCGGTGCAGCTGAAAGAACTGATTTGCGGATTTGCGATGGATGCAAAGATTGTTCAGAGAAAGAAGTCCTGGATCGTCTATTTAAAGGAAGGTGCTCAGATTGTAGATATCTTGAATATTATGGAAGCGCCATTATCTCTGATGAAACTGGAAAATGTCCGGATTTTGAAGGAGATGCGTAATACAGTGAACCGCAAGGTGAACTGTGAAACTGCCAATATCAATAAGACGGTTTCTGCGGCTGTCAGACAGTTGGAAGATATTAAGTATCTTCAGTCAACAATCGGTCTGGAAAAACTGCCGGAGGGGCTTATGGATGCGGCTATGGCACGTCTGGCGAATCCAGATGCGCCGTTAAAGGAATTGGGGGCTTGTTTATCACCGCCGGTTGGAAAGTCGGGGATTAATCATCGCTTGCGTAAGCTAAGTGAGTTGGCAGAGAAGGTTAGGCAAGAACAAGGAGGTTTATTATGATTGAGACACCTGTTGTCGTGAAACATGAGAATGGTCTGGATGGAAGACCGATTGCATTGCTGGTACAGGAAGCAAGTCAGTATGCGAGTCGAATCTATATTCAGATGGGAGAAAAAAAGATTAATGCCAAGAGCATTATGGGTATGATGAGTCTGAATCTTTCTGAGGGTGAGCAAGTTACAGTGCTTACAGAAGGTGAAGATGAGGAAAAAGCAGCAGAAGGAATTCGTTCTTTTTTTTCGGCTGCACAGGCTAAATAATGAGATGGGCAATTAATATATATAGGTAATTGTATAAAGAAGAGGGGGCTGTGCTTGGTGGCACAGTCTTTTCTGAATTTATGAAAATTGGATGCGAAAGGAGATGCGTGCATGAAGAAATTGTTATTTATTTATAATTCGAATGCAGGAACCGGAATGTTGAAACCAAAACTGGCAGATGTATTGGATATTTTTGTGAAGTCAGGATATGAAGTGACTGTTTATCCAACACAGAGATATCATGATGCGCTGACAAAGACACTTACATATACCGGAGAGTATGATCTGGTCGTTTGTAGTGGTGGAGATGGTACTCTGGATGAAGTGGTAACGGGGATGGCTACAAGGAGTAAGCAAGTTCCTATTGGTTATATTCCGGCAGGAACAACGAATGATTTTGCACGCAGTCTTCATATATCTAAGAATATGCTGGAAGCGGCAGATACGGCAGTAAACGGAACCCCTTTGGCTTGCGATATCGGTGTTTTTAATGAGGACTTTTTTGTTTATATTGCGGCATTCGGTTTGTTTACAGACGTGTCCTATGAGACGAAACAGAGTGTAAAAAATGTTTTGGGGCATTTGGCTTATATATTAGAAGGAGCTAAGAGCATTTTCAATATTCCGTCCTATCGTATCAAAGTTACATATGAAGATCAGGAAATCGAAGAAGACTTCATGTTTGGAATGGTAACAAATTCCCGCTCGGTAGGGGGATTTCAGGGGATTATCGGTAAAGATGTAGTATTTGATGATGGAGAGTTTGAAGTGACTTTGATAAAAATGCCGAAAAATCCGTTGGAATTAAATGAAATCATAGCGGCAATCTTGATCCGTCAGATTGATTCTAAGCATATTTATTCATTTCGAACCGGAAAGATACGGTTCGAATCTCTGGAAGAGATTCCATGGACACTTGATGGGGAATTTGGCGGAGAGCATGATGTGGTAAATATTATGAACCGAAAACAAGGGCTGCAGATCATGGTTAAGGAAAGTGTAAAAGAAGATCTGTCAGGCGCTTTGGCGGGAGAAGTGGATTTAGCAGATGAAACTGAGTATGAAAAAACAGAAGAATGCTAAAAAACAGAAAAATGTAAAAAAATGAAAAAAATACTTGCATATTTTAATTCTATATGATATAGTAGGTTTTGCTTGTGAGAGAAATAATCAAGCGAAATCTATATGGCTCCATGGTCAAGCGGTTAAGACGCTAGCCTCTCACGCTGGAATCAGGGGTTCGATTCCCCTTGGAGTCACTAAAGTAAGGAGATGTCATTCCTTTTAGGGAGTGACATCTTTTTTTATTTTTTTGGATTTATTGATTTTTGTAAGGGTGTATTTTAATCAAAAGTTTGAAGACATGAAAAAAGACATTGTTACACACGCTGTACAAGGTGGAAACAATGTCTCTTTTTTATTTTTCGCTTTTATCTTTTTTGAATCTTGAGAAAAATCCTTTTTTCTTCTGAGGGGTCTCCAATGGACCTCTTAAACCGCGGACATTTGTGATATAGATTCCGCTGACAACTGCTTTGACCTCTTTTTTCACTGGAACCAGTGGGAAAATCTGCTCGTCACACATCAGTGTCATAATCTTCGGACCGACTTTGGCTTTGACAACAGCCACTTTCGTACGGCGAAGATACTTAGGTGTGTTCTCAAGAACAACAGCCGGAAGACCAGCTTCTTTGAGTTTCATTCGTTTCTTGTCAATAATCAGCATGTTCATAGTCTGTGCGACTGCATCCATCTGTGCTTTTTGTTCTGCCTGTTTTTTCTCTGCCTTTTTTCCAAAGAAATAGAGTGCAATCAGTACAGCAACTAAAACTACTAATATTACAATTAAAACAATTGTACCTGTCTTCACAATAACTCCTCCTAAATGACCTTTATACTTTTAATATTGTATCATTGTTTGAGGGGAAGTGCAAGCAATTGTATTTTAGAAAATAGGGTTACTTTTCAGAAGAAAAACGAGTATACTGTATGTAAATAGGGATGAGTAAAGGAGATTTTATGCTAGAATCTGTTTGGGCTACAGTGACCATCATTGGCGATTTTGTGATGGACAATCTGGTTGTTATTAATATTTTGCTATCTTTGATTATTATCTTTTTTCAGAGAAGGAATCCGCAGACGGTCTGGACTTGGCTGCTGATTTTATATTTTATTCCAATTGTAGGATTTGTGTTATATCTTTTGATCGGACAGGATTTTCATAAAAGCAGGATGTTTAAAGCAAAGGAAATAGAGGGAGAGTTAAAGTATGCGGTAAGACGGCAGGAGGAAAATATTTATCGGAAAAAGTTGCGGCTTGCCAACCCGGAATTGGGGCGTTTCCGAGACTTGATCCTTTATAATCTGGAAGCCGGTCAGGCTGTTTTGACGGATAATAATGATGTGCGGATCTATACGGATGGAAAAGAAAAGTTTCGTGCGCTGCTGCAGGAAATCGAACAGGCTGAACGTTATATCCACATTCAATATTATATTATCCAGCGAGATGAACTCTGGCGCGAGATAGAGAAAGCCCTTGTGAAGAAAGTAAAACAAGGTGTGGCTGTTCGTGTGTTGTTTGACAGTATGGGATGCCGTTCTATGCACAAAAAGGATTGGGAGAGGATGTCTCAGGCAGGGATTCATGTAGCTGAATTCTTTCCGGCATTGTTTGGACCGCTTCAGCTGCGTATCAATTACCGAAATCATCGGAAAATCGTGGTGATTGACGGGAGGGTCGGGTTTGTTGGTGGATTTAATGTTGGAAGAGAGTATTTGGGATTAGAAGAAAAATTTGGATATTGGAGAGATACGCATCTGTGCATAGAAGGGGCGGCAGTGACTTCGCTTGCGGTCCGCTTTGTGCTGGACTGGAATTATGCGGCAAAGGAAAATCTTTTCTTAGAAGATAAGTTATTTGAAATTCCGCGGTATATTCGGAATGGACATGATCCGGTGCAGATTATTTCCAGCGGACCGGATTCCCAGATTAAAACAATACATGACAATTATTTGAGGCTGATCCATAGTGCGAAGCATCATGTCTATATTCAGACTCCGTATTTTATTCCGGATGATTCAATTTTAGATGCGCTTAAAATTGCCAGCCGTTCAGGGATTGATGTACGGATTATGGTGCCTTGTAAACCGGATCACCCGTTCGTATATTGGGCAACCTATTCCTATTTGGGAGATCTGGTAGCGGCAGGGGCAAAGTGTTATGTTTACAACAATGGATTTCTCCATGCAAAGACGCTGAGTGTGGATGGAATGGTTGCATGTGTTGGTACGGCAAATATGGATATCCGCAGCTTTGGATTGAATTTTGAGGTTAATGCGGTTATTTATAGTGAAAGAACGGTGCAGCGTCTGGAAAGAGCTTTTGAAAATGATATGATGAGGTCTACACATGTAACCAGAAAGGTTTATGATCAGAGGAGTTTGGTGATTAAAACAAAGGAACAGTTTTCCAGATTGTTATCTCCTCTCTTGTAGTTTGTGAAATAACTATTAAATCCTAGGCAAATGATTTGCGAAGCTTTTATTTAGAAAGAATTTGTGGTATACTTAACCACGTCTGAGACTCTCATTTGGAGTAGTCAATATCTGAAGAGAAACTCAGAATAAAATACGAGGTGACGTGAATATGATGAAGAAAAAAATAGCAGCCGCAGTGCTGTGTATAGCAATGGCAGGAGCATTGTCAGCCTGCAGTGGAGAACTTTCTAATGAGAATATTACTATTAAGCAGTATAAAGGCCTGGAAGTGGCAGAGGTGGCTAAGCCGGAGGAAGTATCAGATCAGTACGTAGAGAGTACAATGAACAGTTACAGAGGTGCATCCTTGGAAACAGAGGGGACTGCGGAAGACGGGGATACTGTCAGCTTGAACTATGTCGGCAAGGTAGATGGTGTAGAATTTGACGGAGGCAGCGCGCAGGGAGCAGAACTGGAACTGGGCTCAGGGGCGTATATCGGTGCAAATGGAGATTATAAGGGATTTGAAGAACAGATCGTAGGTCATAAACCAGGCGAGACTTTTGATATTGAAGTAAAATTCCCGGCAGATTACCAGAACACAGAAATGGCAGATAAGGTTGCTGTATTTACTGTGACTTTGAATGGTATTTATCCGGAGATGACAGATGAGTGGGTAAAGGGAATCAGTGAAGAGTCTGAGACCGTAGAAGAGTTCCGTAAGGAGATTCGTGAGAATATTGAAGAGTATAATAAAGAAAAAGTACAGTCCCAGCTGCGTTCAGAAGTAATGGATGCTTTGCTGAACCAGATTGAAGTGAAAAAACTTCCGGAAAAGGATGTGGAAAAAGAAGTTTCTGATATGCGCGAGTATTATGAAGGCGTAGCTAGTCAGTATGAACTGGATTTTGCAGAATTTTTAAGCACATACATGGGTATGGATGAAGAGAGTTTCGAAACAAAGGCAAAAGAGGAAGCTGAAAAAGCAGTAACGAGAAAACTTGCCTGCGAATTAATTGCTGATAAGAAAAATTTGAATCCGGACAAAGAAGAGATTGAAGAGATGACAAAAAAATATGCAGAACAGTCTGGATATGATGATACAGAAAGTTTCAAAAAAGATTTTGGAGAAGATGTTATTAAGACAACGATTCTTCAGACAAAGGTAGCTGATTATCTGGTAGAGAATTGTGTACAGGTAGAAGCTTCTGATGATACAAAAACAGAATAAAAAAGAACGTTAGGATATTTGGAAATGGGGGCTGTGAATCATGAAAATGGAAAATGATGTTTTATGCGTGGAAATTGCAGAACTTGGGGCAGAGATTACACGGATTTATGATAAGGAAAATGATACCGAGGTTCTCTGGAATGGAGATGCGAGATTTTGGAAACGTCATTCTCCGATCTTGTTTCCAAATGTCGGAAAGACATGGAAGAATACGTTATGTATTGATGGCGTAAGATATCCGACGACACAGCATGGGTTTGCAAGAGACACGCAGTTTAAGTGTGTAGAAATATCTGAGAATACGGTTTCGTTCCTCATGTATTCTACAGAGGAAACGAAAGAAGTATATCCGTATGATTTTGAATTGTACGTTCACTATCGGCTTATTAAAAAAGCGGTTGAAATTGAATGGCAGGTAAAAAATTGCACGGCTGAAAATATGTATTTTACCATTGGTGCGCATCCGGCATTTGCCTTTCGGAAGGATGGAGAAGAGAAACAGGACTATTGCCTGAAGTTTCCGGGAAAAGAGAAGCTGGAATGTATCCGGGTGGATCTGGCATCAGGATGTGGACTTCCGGATGAAACGTATGAGTTGAAATTGACGGATGGGTATCAGCCATTGAGTGAAGAGTTGTTTAAGGTGGATACAATTGTGATGGATGGTTCGCAGGTACAGGAGGCATGGTTGTGTCAGAAAGATGGCACGCCGTATGTGGGTGTACGGTGTGAGGGATTTTCAAACTTTGGAATCTGGTCTCCGGCGGGGGCTCCATTCGTGTGTCTTGAGCCTTGGGCAGGGCGTTGTGATAATTATGGATTTGAAGAGGAGCTTTCTAAGAAATCGAACATCAATTGTTTAGGAAAGGAAGAAACATTTTCAAAGAAATATCAGATTGTGGTTGCCTGAAGATATCATTTTTGAGAAGGGATAAAAAGCAGCGTGATTTTGAAAGAAAACAAAATCACGCTGCTTTTTTCGTGCGCCTTGCGGCGCACGTCGCTAATGGATGAAAGTTCCTAATCCGCCCTAGTA
>ERZ791922.381-NODE-381-length-30196-cov-7.843834_pt1 | contig 30196 bp, 24 predicted proteins | sample MGYA00510134_ERZ791922 | MGnify/ENA primary metagenome ERZ791922 (study PRJEB30046, sample SAMN00792101) | human gut metagenome | study: EMG produced TPA metagenomics assembly of the A metagenome-wide association study of gut microbiota in type 2...
CACCGACCTCACGCTTATCAGGCGTGCGCTCTAACCAGCTGAGCTATAGGCCCATGTCCTAGCGACTTCCTTAGTATATCACACAAAGACATCTTGTCAAGAAATTTTTCTATCCATTATGCGCCCTGTATGGTACAATGATAGTTATTGACATATATATAAATATTATCATAAAGAAGGGATTTTCATGAAAAAGCTCGATCCCCATGTCTATCTGTTTACTATGGGGCATTTCTCGGTAGACTGGGCCCAGGGCGGCATCCCGGCCCTGCTTCCCTATTTCATCACAGCCTGCCAGCTCAATTACCAGCAGGCTGCCGGCATTATTTTTGCCAACATTCTCCTGTCGTCGGTAACACAGCCACTCATCGGATACTACTCCGACCGGATTTCCAAGCCCTGGCTGGTCCCTCTCGGGTCGGTCCTTTGCGGCATGTCCCTGACGGCACTGGCCTTTACGACCAATTACTGGGTCATCTTGTTCTGTTCCATGATGAGCGGCCTCGGTGGCAGCCTGTTCCATCCCGAAGCAGCACGCATGGTCAACCGCATCGCCGGCCCGCTCAAAGGACAGGCTCTGGGCAGCTTTTCCGTCGGCGGCAATGCCGGTTTTGCCATCGGCCCCATGGTAGCCGGCTTCAGTGCCTATACCTTTGACATCCACGGTCTGGTCCTCTATGGCATAGTCAATCTGATCATCGCCGCCGTCCTCTATCACGCTATGCCCACGGTGCTCACCATGGCCGCTGCCGCCGATAAAGCTGAAGCCAAAGCCCATCCGGGAGCTTCCCATGAAAACGACTGGAAAGCCTTCAGCAAACTGACTGTCGTCATATTCGCCCGTTCCATCGGATTTACGCTCTGCAACACCTTCATCCCCATCTACTGGATTACCGTACTGGGGGCCACGCCTTCTACGGGAAGCATGGCCCTGTCCATCCTGTTTTCCATGGGCGTCGTCATTACCTTCCTCGGCGGTATCATGGCCGACCGCTTCGGTTTCATCCGGGTCATGCGCGGTTCTTTCCTCATCATGGTCCCGGCCATGTTCCTCCTGGTCAACAGCTCACAGCTCTGGCTGGCTACGCTGCTCCTGCTACCCGTCGCCTTTTCCCTCTTTGCTCCGTACAGTCCCATCGTCGTCCTGGGCCAGACCTACCTGGGCAAAAACGTTGGCTTTGCTTCCGGCGTCACACTGGGCCTGAGCACGACTGTAGGCGGCCTGCTCTCCCCCGTCGTAGGCTGGGGAGCCGACCTCTGGGGCGTCCAGACAGCACTGCAGATACTCTGGATTTGTGCCGCCATCGGCTGCATCTTCACCTTCCTCGTCCCTGTTCCCAGAGCATGGAAAGAGAAAGCGTGAGGCTGGTGATTAGTGGTTAGTGGTTAGTGGTTAGTGGCTAGTGGTTAGTGGCTAGTGGTTAGTGGCTGGCGGCTGGTGGCTGGTGGCTGGCGGCTGGTGGCTGGCAGTCTGATGTAAAAAAAACAGCTTGTCTTTTGACAAGCCGTTTTTTTTACGCACTTTCTGCAAACTATATTTCTACAAACTACAAACTATGTTTTTCCTAACTACGCTCTTACGCCGGTTCTTCTTCCGCTTCGTCATGGCTGACAGCCTTCGGGCCGCGGCGGTTGCTCGTATGGTTCTTCCAGACGACCCACAGCGACGTATCGACGCAGATAGAGCTGTATGCCCCGCTGATGAAGCCGATGAGCATGACGAGGGAGAAATTCTTTGTCGATTCCCCACCGAAGAAATGGAGGGCACCGCAGGCAAAGAGTACCGTCGTCAGAGTGTAGATACTGCGGTGGATACTCTGGGCTATGCTGTCATAGGCCAGCTTTTCATACGTGTCGGTACGGCGGTGAGTCCGCGTATTTTCACGGACACGGTCGAAGATGACGACCGCTTCGTTCATGGAATAGCCGACGACGGTCAGGATAGCGGCCAGGAAGGTCGCATCGATTTCCAGATGGAAAAAGGAGAAGAAGCCCAGTACCATGATCAGGTCATGGAGAATGGAGACCAGCGCGGAAATAGCGATTTTGTATTCGAACCGCAGGGTAATATACGCTGCCAGAGCGATAAATGCTACAGCCAGGCTCATAATCGCATTCTTCGTGACTTCCGAGCCGATGACAGCCCCGACGGATTCGGTCCGCTTCACTTCTGCCCCGCCCAGTTTGCTGCTGAGCTGGTCGGCAATCGCCTTGCTTTCATCAGACGACAGGTTGCGCATGCGGATCATGACATCCTGGGACGAATCCTGGTCGCTGACGCCGGAAAGCTGGATGACGCTGTTTTCCAGATCCATATTGGACTGGTCCACGACGTCACGCACCTGGGCGACGGTGACGGGCTGATTGAACTGCATGTCCAGAATCGTGCCGCCTGTATAATCAATCCCAAAGTTGAAGCCGTTGATGAAAATGGAAATGACACTGAAAATGACCAGTATAGACGACAGGGTGAACCACCATTTTTTATGAGCTACAATGTTGAATCTCATTTGTGTCCCCCCTTATTCTTCATATGTTCCGGTACCTTACGATTCAGGCCGTAGAACCAGGGATTGGTAATGAGTCCCGTATTGATGAACCACGTAAGGAGCGAACGGCTGACAATGATAGCCGTAAACATGCTGACCACAATCCCCAGTGCCAGGTTGACAGCAAAGCCTTTTACGGTACCGCTGCCCATGACGATGAGGACGATAGCTGCAATCATGACCGATACGTTAGCATCGAGGATCGTGTTGAACGCCCGCTTGAATCCGGCCTCCATGGAGGTCCTGAGACTCTTGCCGATGAGCACTTCTTCCTTAAATCGTTCGAAAATAAGGATATTCGCATCGACGGCAAAGCCCATGGACAGGATGACCCCGGCGATGCCCGGCAAAGTCAGGGTAGCATCGAGATATTTCAGGATGGACAACAGGATGAGGACGTAGACCAGTAAAGCGATATTGGCTACTACGCCGGACATCCGGTAGATGATGATCAGGAAAATCATGATGAGCACGATACCGATGGCAAAGGCTTTTTCCGATTTCACTTTGGAGTCCTGGCCCAGGCTCGGCCCGATGGTACGGACTTCCATGACCTGGAGCTTGACTGGCAGTGCGCCGGAACGGAGCAGGATGGCCAGGTTCTTGGCATCTTCCAGCGTCTTGCTGCCGGTGATGACTGCCTTGCCGCCTGTAATCGGTTCATTGACGACCGGTTCCGTAAGAGGTGCACCATCGAGGTAAATGCCGATTTTGCGGCCTACGTTGGAAGCCGTGAGGTCAGCAAATTTCTTGGCCCCTTCGTCGGTAAATTCAATGGCTACGACGTTCTTCTTGCCCTGGTCGATCTGTTCCTTGGCAGTCTTCAGATCATTCCCGGTCATGCGCGTCGTGCCCGATTCGTCTTTAAATTCCAGGACAGCCGTCTTGCCGATGGTTTCAATCGCCTTTTCCGGGTTCTTTTCCCCAGGCAGTTCGACGATGATACGCCGTGCCCCTTCTTTCTGGACAATCGGTTCGGTCAGGCCCATTTCATTGATACGCCGTTCGACAATGGAAACAGCACGGTTCAGGGAATCGTCTGTAACGGGTGCTTCCGGTGTATCGACGGCTTCCAGTACGATGTGGGTACCACCCTGCAAATCCAGCCCCTGCTTGATGGAATTGGCCAGGGGATAGATAAAGGTGACAAATGCTGCCAGGATAATGATGACGGCAGCGAAAAACTTAATCATATTGCGGGTCCGCAAGAGAAGTCCCTCCCCTTAGTCTTCTTCGTCGCCGGCAATCGCGCTGATGGATTCTTTCTTCAGCTTGATTTCCACTTTATCGGCAATGCGGATGCGGACATAGTCGTCTTTGATATCCGTAATTACGCCATAGAGGCCGCCAACGGTAACAATTTTGGTGTTTTTCTTCAGATTGGAGAACATTTCCTGACGCCGTTTCTGCTGACGCTTCTGCGGACGATACAAGATAAAGTAGAATAAGATGACCATAAAGAGCAGCGGCCACATCTGACCGAGGTCACCTAAAAAGCCCAGATTGTCATAGTTAGTCAGGCCATTAAAAAAATTAGCAATAGAATCCACAGTTTTTACCTCCTAGTGAATAAATATAATATATGTACATGATGTGTAGAATTACCCATCTTGATACCGTTTCCAGAAATTTTCGCGGAATGTGCGGAACGTTCCATCCAGTATAGACTGACGCATCTGGCGCATAAAGTCAAGGAGAAAATACAGGTTGTGAATGCTTACCAGACGATAGGCCAGGAGTTCTTCCGCCTTGAACAGATGGCGGATATAGGCGCGCGTATAATTACGGCACGTGTAGCACTGGCAGCCCTCTTCAATGGGATGGAAATCGTGGGCATAGCGGGCGTTGCGCACGGTCAGGCGTCCCGTATGGGTCATGGCCATGCCGTTGCGGGCGACGCGGGTAGGAAATACGCAGTCAAACATATCGACGCCGCGGGCCACCCCTTCGACGAGACAATCCGGCGTGCCGACTCCCATGAGATAGCGGGCTTTTTCCCGGGGCAGGTGCTTCGTCGTATAACCCAGCACTTCATACATTATATCCTTACTCTCGCCAACACTCAAGCCGCCGATGCCATATCCATCAAAATCCATGTCCACCAGGTCTTCGCAGCTCCTGCGGCGCAGGTCTTCATACATGCCGCCCTGGACGATGCCGAACAATCCCTGGGTATCGCTGTGATGATGGTCGAGACAGCGCTGGGCCCAGCGGCTCGTCCGTTCTGTCGAAAGCTTCGTGTAATCATAGTCCGAAGGATAGGGGATGCATTCGTCAAAGGCCATGGCGATATCGGAATTGAGGGCCATCTGGATATCCATGGACACTTCCGGCGACAGGAATTTCTTCGAGCCGTCGAGGTGGCTGCGGAAAGTAACACCTTCTTCTTTTATCTTCCGCATCTGCCCCAGGCTGAACACCTGGAAGCCGCCGCTGTCCGTGAGGATGGCCTGTTTCCAGTTCATGAATTTGTGCAGGCCGCCGGCTTCTTTTATGAGATCTTCGCCGGGACGCAGGAATAAATGATAGGTGTTGCTCAGGATGACCTGGGCTCCCATATCGTAAAGTTCTTCCGGCGTCAGCGTCTTGACCGTGGCCTGCGTGCCGACGGGCATGAACATGGGCGTCTGGAACGTGCCATGGGGAGTCCGCAGGAGACCTGCCCGGGCGCCGTCACATTCGGCCTGCAGTTCGTAGGTAATGACCATAAGGTTCCTCCTCTAGTGAATAAACATGGCATCGCCAAAACTGAAGAAACGGTATTTTTCTTTCACGGCGATTTCATAGGCATGGAGAATCTGTTCCCGCGTCGAAAGGGCACTGATGAGCATGAGCAGCGTCGATTCGGGAAGATGGAAATTGGTGACCAGGGCATCGACGATATGGAAGGTGAAGCCGGGATAGATGAAAATATTCGTCCAGCCCGACCCGGCCTTGAGCGTCCCTGTCGTACCGGCGCTTTCCAGGGTGCGGATACTCGTCGTCCCTACGGCAATGATGCGCCGTCCTTCGGCTTTTGCCCGGTTGATGGCATCGGCCGCTTCGGGAGTAATACTGTAAAATTCGCTGTGCATCTGGTGGTCTTCGATATTTTCTTCTTCCACAGGACGGAATGTACCCAGGCCGACATGGAGGGTAACAAAGACTTCTTCTACCCCTTTGTCGCGGATTTTCTGCAGCAGTTCATCTGTAAAATGAAGGCCTGCCGTCGGCGCCGCTGCCGAACCCCGTTCCCGGGCATAGACTGTCTGGTATTCATTGGGATCTTCCATTTTTTCATGGATATACGGCGGCAGGGGCATTTCACCGATTTTATCGATAATATCATCAAATACGCCGTCATAGGTGAAATGGACGACGCGGCCGCCGAAGTCGGTACGGTCCAGGACTTCTGCCTGCAGTCCTCCGGGAAATTCGATGGTCGTCCCCGGCAGGGCCTTCTTTCCCGGCTTGACCAGCACTTCCCAGCGGTCTTCTCCGACGGGCGTCAGGAGCAGGACTTCGACCTTGCCGCCTGTAGGCACCCGTTTCCCATAGAGGCGTGCGGGAATGACTTTGGAGTCGTTAAAAACGAGGACATCGCCGGCTCTGAGTTCATCGACGAGGTCATAAAAATGCTTGTGTTCCACGGCACCCGTTTTCCGGTCATACAGCATGAGGCGGGCATGATCCCGCGGTTCTGCCGGATGCTGGGCAATCAGTTCTTTTGGTAATTCATATGAAAAATCAGTCAGTTTCAAAATAATCCTTCCTGTCTTAAATCAATATAATTTTTCAAGCCTGGTCCCAGTGTAATAATGGGTCAGGATTGTGCGGTAATACGTATCGGCACTGCCGTGTTCCTGGGCCATCTGATAGGCTCCGTACTGGCTCATCCCCAGCCCGTGCCCCCATCCATATCCATAAATCGTGATGGGAACGCCGGCTTTGACCGTCATGGTCGCGCTTCTTCCTTTGCGTCCGCTGTCCGGATCCGGTACGGCGCCGCCCTGGCTGAAATCGAAGAGGGTGCTCTTCAGGCCATAAATAGACTGGAAGGCATTGCCCGTCACGCGGACCGAACCGGCCGACCCATTGACCGTCATGGACAGTACCCGGCCGGAAACGCCCCGGTCAGAAACGGCCATAGGCCGTTTGCCCAGCGGTGACAGCGTGATAGATCTGACCTTGCCTACGCCTTTGCCGGCGGCCGTCAGATTGGCTGCCAGTTTTTCCGGCGTCGTCGTCACCGACCAGCGGTACGACGGCATGCGGCTGCTGTCATCGGACACGCCGCGCAGATAGGGGATGCGGGAGCCCCACACGTTTTCACTGTTTTCCGTCCAGCCACCGGCTGTCGAGCAGAAAAAGGCATCGATGGGTTTGCCGCCGTACGTCAGGATTTCTCCCCGCGTCGCATCGACGGCAGCAATGACCGACGGCGATTCGCCGTTGATTCCGGCATAAATCTGGCTGGATGTATCATCGGTCATATCAAACCCGCGACTGGCGAAATAATTTTTATGGGAAATGGCATAGGTACGCGCCGCGACGGCCTGGGCCTTCAGGGCTTCCCGATGCCACGACGGCGACATTTCCTTGCCGACGACACCGTAGAGATATTCTTCTACGGGGACAACATTCACGACGGTCAGGCCCCATCGCTGGGGCGATTTCATGACTCTTATAGCACCGCGGTAGGCGTAGCCGTCGGTAATCTTCACCGAACCGGCCGACGAAAGAGGCCGTACTTCGACGGCGCCAGCAGCGGCTGCACCGCCGACGGTCACCGCATTTCCCTTCAGGGCAATCTGCAGAGGCGTGCGGGCGGGAAATTTTTTCCACAGGGATCCGTTTTTCCAGACGCCCAGGCCGCTGTCACTGGTGAGGGCGACGGAACCGCGTCCTTCGCGGATACCGATGCGCACGGTCTGTCCCATACCCGACGCGGCAGCCGTCCCGCCAAAGGAAAAGAGACAAAAGACGGCAATAACGAGATAGACAATCTTTTTAATCCACATAGGGGAGCACCTCTCTTAATGGCGGGAAAAAAGTTGAGGATAATAGAAAGGACGACGCTGATGACGATACAGGTCACGATGGGGAAATAAAAAGACGTACTGCCTCTGGTGAAACGGATATCTCCCGGCAGATGACCGAGGAACCGGGACAGCCCCAGCTGGTCCAGTCCCATCCAGGCCACACCGGCAATGATGAAAAAGATTCCGATGTAAATCAGTGTTTTAGCCATAATATCTCCTAAAAGAGTGACGTACTCTTGGCGTTGTCTTCCCGTCCCGGTTCGGGCAGGCCGAGATGACGATAGGCAGCAGCCGTCACGACCCGTCCCCGGGGGGTGCGGTTTAAAAATCCCTGCTGCATGAGAAACGGTTCATAGACATCTTCGACGGCATCGACGGACTCGCTGATAGCCGCCGCAATCGTATCGAGCCCGACGGGGCCGCCGCCGAACTTCTCGATAATGACCTGCAGCACCCGCCGGTCCGTCCGGTCCAGTCCGCAGCGGTCTACTTCCAGCCGGTCCAATGCCGACGACGCAATGTCGCTGGTTATGGCCGGGGCCCCGGCTACCTGGGCAAAATCGCGGACCCGTTTCAAGAGGCGGTTGGCAATACGCGGTGTACCCCGGCTGCGGCGGGCGATTTCCAGTGCGCCCTGTTCCTCTATTTCAATATCGAGGATCTGTGCCGTCCGGCGGATGATGAGCACCAGCTCTTCGGGCTTATAAAATTCCAGGCGGCAGATGACACCGAAGCGGTCCCGGAGAGGCGGTGCCAGACGGCCGACCTGGGTCGTCGCCCCGACGAGGGTAAACGGCGGCAGGTCGATCCGCACCGACCGGGCACTGGGTCCCTTGCCGATGACAATATCGAGGGCATAATCTTCCATAGCCGCATAGAGCACTTCTTCTACGCTGTGGGACAGGCGGTGGATTTCATCGATGAACAACAGGTCCCGTTCCTGCAGATTAGTCAGCAGGGCTGCCAGATCGCCGGGCCGTTCGATGGCCGGGCCGGACGTAATGCGCAGATTGACGCCCAGTTCATTGGCGATGATGCCAGCCATGGTCGTCTTGCCCAGGCCCGGCGGCCCGTACAGGAGCACGTGGTCCAGTGCTTCCTTGCGGAGTTTCGCCGCCTCGATGAATACGCGCAGATTTTCCTTGGCCTTTGTCTGACCGATATATTCCTTTAAATAATGAGGCCGCAGACTGTACTGCCAGGAATCTCCCGGCAGGTCGGCCGTCTCAATGATGCGATGTTCTTCCATTCTTACCTCCCGCTGCCCAGGCTGCGCAGAGCCGCCTTGATGAGGCTTTCTACGCTATCACAGGCAGCAGCCTGTTTCTGGATGACCGGCAGCGCTTCCTGCTCGGAATAGCCCAGGGACTGAAGGGCTGCCAGCGCTTCGGCGGCCATGCCACTGGGCGCCGTCCCGTCTTCTACAGTAATCGCCATGACATCGCCGTCACCGGGCGTTCCTACCTTATCCTTCAGCTCCAGCACGAGACGGTTGGCCGTCTTCTTGCCGATACCCGGCAGTTTCGTCAGGACACTCATATTGCTCTGGCTGATGGCCAGCCGCATCTGATCCGGCGTGACGGCTCCCAGGGCATTCACAGCCAGTTTGGGACCGATGCCGTTGACCGTAATGAGGAGCAGGAACAATTCATACTCGTCCTGGGTCAGGAACCCGTAGAGGGTGATATCATTTTCACTGACACTCATATACGTATAGAGCATGGTGTCTTTGCCGATAGTCAGATTTCCCAGTGTCGAGCCGGATACAATCGCCCGGTATCCGACACCGTGGACATCGATGAAGCAGGAGTTTTCAAAAATATGGGTAATGGTACCTTTCAGATAACCAATCATAACTGGACCGTCCTTTTCAAACTCAGGGAATGACGGGAATAAATCGTATAAATCGCCATGGCCAGCGCATCGGCCGCATCATCGGGTTTAATCTTCTCCCGGATGCCGAGGAGGCGCATAGTCATATCGATGACCTGCTCCTTCGTCGCCCGTCCATATCCAGTGACGCCCTGCTTGACCTGCAGCGGGGAAAATTCCAGAATCGGGATATGGGCCTGCTGGGCCGTGAGGAGAATGATTCCCCGGGCCTGGCCGACGGTAATAGCCGTCGTGACATTGCGATTGAAAAAGAGCTGCTCCACACCGATGACATCGGGCTTGTATTTGTCGTAGAGCTCGTTCAGGCCATCGTAGAGCATGACCAGCCGTTCGGCATCGGTATACTCCGGTGTCGTCTGTACCGTACCGTATGTCACCGGTTTCAGCCGGCTTCCCATGGCATCGACGACGCCAAAACCGCAGATAGCCGTCCCCGGATCGATTCCCATTGCCCGCATCGCTGCCGTCTCCTTTTTTTATGAAATAGCAAAGAAATAGAAATAAACAGACTAACGTTCATTATAACATGAAAGAGGCCGTTGCACAAAGGGTTTCCCCTCGGCTACCGGCCTCTTTTGACTCAAAATTTACACTAAGGCAACCCGTTTTCCATAAAAGGCAACGCCGTATTTCCATACGTTCGTAATGCCCCGGGCCTTGAAATCTGTATCATAGCCTTTTTCATCAATCTGACGGCGGGCTTCCTGCGCCTTTTCCAGCAGCTCATGTGGAGAGTCTGCCACCTTGAATTCCAGAATGACGCCACACTGCCCCTTCTGAGCCGGATAAATGGCCAGGTCGTACCGGCCCAGTCCGCTTTCCCGGTTTGATTTCACTTCATATTCCGGCACCAGCAGTGTCGTCATCCCTAACAGCAGGCCATGATAGAAAGTCTCGTGGTTTGCCGTATCGTATACACTGGCCATTTTCATCAGGATTTCCTGCAGGCCGTCGGCATATGATTGTCGAGAAGCTCCCCGATGGCCATGGTCTTATCGACAAAGTAATAATTCCCTTCGCGGATTTTGGCAAAATCATCAATACCAACAGGCAGTCTCTGCATGACCGCTCCCTCCTTTCAAAAAATCCCATATATCCTGTCTCATATATCCTGTCTATAGTATACGGGAAAGGGCGGACAAAGGGAAGAGTCCTTTCCCCGTCTCCTCATCAGCGGTCGGCAAGCAGCCCGAGGACGATATGTCTGCGGCACATGCGGTATACGACGGTCAGTACGACGATAGTAACGGCCCAGCTCACAGGATAGGCCAGCATGAGGGTAACGAAATCACGGTGGGCGGCAAATGCCGTGTAGAGCCAGAGGATACGGACGCCGCAGATGCCGACCAGAACGACGACAGCCGGTGGCAGGGAATAGCCGTAGCCCCGCAGGGACCCGGAAATGATGTCGATGATGCCGTTGAGATAAAACGTACCGGCAATGCAGAACAACCGCAGCGACCCGAGCTGCACGACGACGGGATCACTGTTGAACAGGGCAATGAGCGGTTTGGAAAAAAGGAGCACCGGCGTCACCACTACCAGGAGAAACGCCCCTTCTACGGCAAAGGCTACCTTGGTGATGCGGAAGCAGCGGCGCAGATTCCGTGCCCCGTAATTCTGTCCGACAAAGGTCGTCGCCGCCTGACTGAATCCATTGACGAAGCAGTACATATTATTTTCTATGATGAAGGCCGCTGTCGAAGCTGCCATAGCTTCCGTCCCCAGACTGTTGAGGGCCGACTGGATCAGCACGTTGGAGAGGGCAAAGACCATGCCCTGCAGCCCTGCCGGCAGGCCGATGCGCATGATGCGGCGCAGTTCACTGCGGGAAAAGCACATATGATGCCGCTGCAGGCGGATCCGGTCGGCGGTACGGCACAATAAGACAAATAAGATACCTGCATTGACAGCAAAAGAAAGGACCGTCGCCACGACAACGCCCGTAAGACCCAGACCGAGCACGGTGACAGAAAGCAGGTCAAGGACGATATTGATCGCATTGGCTGCCACCAGACTGTACAGTGGCGTCCGGCCATCACCGCAACTGCGGAACACGGCCGCTTCAAAATTATACAGAGAAAGGAACGGCAGACCCAGGAGGAAAATCCGCAGATACAATTCTGCCATGGGATACACATCGTCCGGCACGGCGAGAATCATAAGTGCAGGAGACACGATGAGTTCTCCGATAACCATGAGCGCCAGTCCCATGCCCAGAGAAAGGAGAATAGCCGTCTGCACCGTTGCTTCCACTTTCTCATCCTTCCGGGCTCCCAGATACTGGGCAATGACGACATTGGCACCGAGGGAAATCCCCATGAGGAGCGTCACCAGAAGGCCGATGACAGGCATATTGTTCCCGACAGCCGCCATGGCATCTTTCCCGACAAACCGCCCGAGAATAAAGACGTCAGCACTATTGAAGAGCTGTTCAAACATGCCCATAAGCCCGACGGGCATAGCAAAGAAAAACAATTTATCGGCAATAGAACCATGAAGCATATCCATCCCCTTGCGGACCTGTTTCCGTTTTGTCTGTTCCATAGGGCACCTCCTTTATTCCTTCCCATGATTTCAGTGTAACACGTTTTACATAGTCCCGCTATCCCGCCGGGCAACCATCCCGTGTCAGAACAGCGCAAAAAAGAGCTGCAACAGAAATGAATCTGTCACAGCCCTCTATGCATCCTATACGCAGTAGTCCGGCCTATCAGATAGCGTGGAGGATATCCAATATAGCCAGCGCAGCCGTACAGGCCGGGCAGTCACAATACTTGGCACCTTTGGCCTGAATATCTTTGGCATGAGCCAGGAGGCCTTTGGCCCCTTCTTCGCCAAGAATCTTTTTGGCAAGATCGGAACCGGCAAAGCCAAGCAGTTCGTCAATAGTAGATACGCCGTTTTTCAGGGCATCGATATATGCCGGCGTTTCGGCATCCTTGTCAGCAGCAGCCAGCCATGCATTGGCAGCAGTTTTCAGTTTCGGATTGCAGCTCGGTGCTGCCAGTAAATCATTGGTCTTGGCCGTAACGGCTTCTATCGTTTTTGCGTCCATGAATCATTCCTCCTTGTAGTAACAAATATCGTCCTTACATCTATAAGCATATATCATTCAAGTTGTAATGTCAATAGTTACATTTTTATTTTATCGGCAAGGAAAGGTCAGTGGTTAGCAGGAAAGCCGGTTTGCTGCGTTAGAATCCTGTCCGGGAAGGGATAGTTTGCAGGCTGGAGTTTGTAGTTTGCAGATTGTAGAGCCGGGGCCGGTTTGCCACGTTAGAAGCCGTCCCCGTGAGGTGGAAGGGCCTTTTCGGCCCGCAAGGGGCTGACTGAAAGGAAGCGCAAGGCGGCTGCCGAAACGGACAACAGAGATGGGGCCGCGTTAGCGGTGGAAGGGGCATTATTTCAATACTGAGTCCTGTCTTGAGTCCGTTTCCGCGTGCTGTGATGCAGCCGATTTGCGACGTTGGAATCCTGTCCGCCATGCTACGTTCCTCGGACTCGGACTCAGATATTGGAACTCAAATTATGCAAGGACCCTTCCGCCCTAACGGGCACCTTCCCTTCACAGGGACGGCAAAAAACGCATCGTTCTTCAAACCGACATTCTCCATGAGGACGCAGTTTACAGGCCATAGGCCGGTTTGCTGCGTTAAAAGCCGTCCCCGTGAGGTGGAAGGGCCTTTTCGGCCCGCAAGGGGCTGACTGAAAGGAAGCGCAAGGCGGCTGCCGAAACGGACAGCAGAGATGGGACCGCGTTAGCGGTGGAAGGGGCTTTATCAATATACTGAGTCCTATCTTGAGTCCATTTTCTGCATGTTGTGATGCAGCCGGTTTGCCACGTTGGAAGCCTGTCCGTCGTGCTACTCCTCGGACTCAGATATTGGAACTCAGATTATGTAAAGCCCCTTCAGACGCCGTTGGCGCCAGCTTCCCCTCACGGGGACGCCGTGCTACACTGTGCTTTAAGCTAGCTAATAATGCCGATAAGCAGGTTAGACGGACAGTGTATCTTTGCCGTCCCTGATAAGGGAAGGAGGGCCACAAAGTGGCGGAAGGGTTCTTATTTCAATACTGAGTCCTATCTTGAGTCCATTTTCCGCATGTTGTGATACCGCCGGTTTTCTGCATTGAAATTCTGTCCGTCGTGCTACTCCTAGGATTCAGATACTGGAACTCAGATCATGTAAGAACCCCACCACCGCAAGCGGTCCCCCTCCCACGTCCCCGGGGAGGCATGCTACATTGTACTTCTAACCTGCTAAATATGCATATAGTCGGTTTGCTGTGTTAGAAGCCGTCCCTGCTAAGGGAAGGAGGGCCACAAAGTGGCGGAAGGGTTCTTATTTCAATACTGAGTTCTATCTTGAGTCCGTTTTCTGCATGCTGTGATGCAGCCGGTTTGCCGCGTCAGAAGCCGTCCCCGTGAGGTGGAAGGGGAGGCACAGATGCAGAACACCCCGCATCAGGGTTTGGGGGGATTTTCTGATGCGGGGTGTTCTGTTTGTATCAATCAGATAGGATAGTTCTGTTATTTGATGCGGCTTTTCAGTTCTTCCAAGGCTTTCTTCAGTTCCTGGATTTCCTGATCCTGTTTCTGAATCTTTTGATCCTGCAGGGCATCGTTTTCTTTCAGTTGCTGGTTTTCTGCTACCAGCTGAGCTTTGCTGATTCCGGCGTAGGAGTTTCCTTTGCCGATCTTGAAGCTGACACCGGCGTTGATCATGTTTTCGCCGTTGCCGAAGTTGGTTGCCACGTTGAACATGGTATTTTCGTTGGGCTGGTAGAAAGCTCCCACTGCTACGCTGTTAGCGTTGCGATAGTTGCCGTATCCGACAGCAAAGTTCCATTTGTCATCGGGGTTGAAGTCCAGCGGATGGAGGGCTGCCAGGGCAGCTGCACCGGCTCCGACTTTGTTGACGCGGTTATCGAGATCGGATACACGGCCATTCAGGTTGGTTACGTCTCCAGCCAGGTTGGTCACGTTGTTTTCAATCGATTCTACGTTCTTCTGGACGCGATAGAGCTGGCTGCCATTGACAGCATCTTTCGAATCAGCTGCGATTTCTCCATCGGCGACGTGAGTTACTTTCTTGCCGCCTGCATCGATACCGCTCTTGGTAATCGACGGGCCTCCAGTGATAGTCAGTCCATCACTGGTCATCTTCGTATCTCCTGCCGTTATGCTATCGACGGCAATATCTTTCTTAAGAGAAACGGTAATGCCATGGTCACTGGCAGTAGTCATAATATTGGTCGTATCCCCTTTGATAGCAAGGGTTTCACCCGGTTTGACAGCTGTCGCTTCACCACTGTCGGCACCAAAGTGTGTCGGTTTCGTTTCGGCCGTAATGATAAGTCCGCTTCCGTTGGAAGGATTGTCTGTATTGCCCGGATTTTCTGTATTCCCTGTGTTGCCCGGATCAACAGGAGTAACCGGTGTATCCGTCGTAGAACCAGACGTATTACCGCCTTCACCCGGTTTTTCGGGATCTACCTTGACATCATCGGTAGGTGTCGAGCCGCCTTTTATATTGGCACTGATGGTATATACGCCGTCTTTATTGACGATAGAAATGCCATCACCGGCTACGAGATTCATGACAGAACCTACCTTACTAGCTACAGCCCGTAGCTGTGCCACGTTGACAGCATCGGTGTCAGCCCAACCGGCAGCTACATTAGTAAGCTGACGGGTATGAGTACTATCACCGATGGAGGCTGCGGCCCAGGTCGATTTCCACGTTTTATCTTCAGACGTACTTGCAATCCCCGTCAACGGATCATATCCATACACACCTGCATCAGTCGAAGCGACTGAGCCAGCACCTAATGCAGCGCCATAATCATAGGTAGCTTTAGCATTATGGCCGATACGTACGACATTATCGGGAGAGTTACTGGTTTCTGTTTCTTCCGCTGCCATCATACGGAGTCCATGACGGGCTGCCGGTGTTTCTTTAGCCGTTTCAACGTCTTCGGACCCAATGATGACGTTATGGCTGCCATTGGTCAGTTTATGGTTATCGCCGATGACGATATTCGATGCATTCTTCGTACTGTCAGAACTGCTCGTAATGGTATTCTTCGTACCGATGACGTAGTTGCTCTTGCCATTTTCCAACGTGTTGAAGAAACCGCCTACGTAGTTATGGGTCGTCGCGTTCTTTTCATTGTTTTCATCTATCACAACTGATCCTCTGACAGTGTTGCTGACACCCTGAATCTGTGTCATGTATGCTTTATCTGCCGTGTTGGCACTCCCTACTACGGTCACCATACCGCCGGTCTTTTCATCGACAATAGCCTTCTGCAATTTTTCCATAACTTTATCCGGCGTACTGGTTTCAGGATTCCCATCATTGAGAATGCTGTTTATTTCATCCATATTAATATGACGGTAGGAATTGGTGATGGAGTTAGCCGACCCGTAGATTTGGGCTGCATTGGAATTTTCTACTAGGTTCGTCTGCCCAACCAAGCTATTGACAGCACCTGCCGACTTCTGGCTGGCATCGGTATTCCGGTTATAGTTGAATGTACCATAGGACAAAGCTGCTGCCCCCTGATACTTCACATTTTCTTTTTCCGCATCGGTCGTTGCCGTTGCTGTCGTGATACCCGAGAAGGAACCGCTTACGGTAGAAGCAACGCCATTCGTATTCGTCATGTACCCGGCAGCCATGCCATAATCTTTCTTGGCACCATCATTGTCCTTGTTGGTCAGGTCTTTCATACTTGGTGGTACGGTTACCTTATCACTTTCTTTAACCGTGTAGTAATTCATCTTGGCTACAACCTGACGCAGCTGTGCCACGTTGACAGCATCGTAGTCTTCACTGCCGGCAGCGACGCCAGTAATCTGACGAGTGATAGCGTCTGCAGTCAGTTTGCCTTCTGAATCCTTCACAATGTTGCCGATAGACACGGCGGCTGCATTCGATGTCCATACAGGGTTGGTATCTTTAGAAAAATCACCGACTTTCCCGTCTTTATTCACAAGACTCAAATCCAGGCCGGCTTTTCCGGCTTCGCGGTTAGCGATGGAGCCATAGCCCAAGGCTACGCCGCCTTCGACTGTAGCGTTAGCATTGTGGCCGAGGATGGTAACCTTAGAAGCTGTCGTCGGAAGGGCTCTGTCTGCCGAACCGAGGATGATGTTGTTGCTCTGGTTTTCCAAGGTGTGATTATCGCCGATGACGATATTGGAATGATTATTTTCTACACTGTCACCGGTTACGGTATTGTGGGCACCGATGAGATAATCGTTCTTGCCATTGATCAGCGTCGTGTAGAAGCCATCGACATAGTTGAGCTGCGAAGAGGTAGCATCAAATTCTGTATTCCCATCAGAAGACCAGGTGCCATCATCATTTTTCTTCTGATTTCCTTTGACCGTATTGCCAACACCTATGACCTGGGTCATGTAGGCATTGTCCACGACGTTACCGCCACCAAAGGCCATGACCTGTCCACCACTAGTAGGAACAGCAGCCTGCAAGGCTTTGCCCAGTGCTTCTGGATCTTTCAGATTGCCAGTGATGGCACCGATATCTATATCCCGAATATCCCGATAGGAGTTAGAAATGACGTTGCCTGCCCCATAGATAAGAGCTGCATTGGAATCCGTCGTCATATTGGCCTGACCGACGATACTATTGGCCACACCGCTGTAGGCTCCAGACTGATCCGAATTATTATTGATGTTAAAGGTACCATAAGACAAGGCCGTAGCCCCACGGAAATCTCCACTTCCCGGAGCAGCCTTCTGATTAATGACACCAGACAGAGAACCCGTTACCGTCGAAGCAATGCCGCCGGCATAGGTCATATACCCGGCTGCCAGAGCTCCCATTTCCTTTGCTCCGTCATTTGCTTCATTAGTGTATGTAGCATAAGTCCCTAATTGAGCTGCCTTAAACGGCATATTCTGAACACTGTAATACTTCGTCTTCGAAGCATCAACGGTATTACTGATAGCTTTGAGCTGTGCCACATTGACGGCATCCGTATCTTCACTGCCGGCAGCAACCCCGGTAATCTGACGGGTAATAGTCTTTTCTGCATCCAGTTGTCCTTGTTCATTTTTTACAATTTGACCAACGGAAACAGCGGCAGCTTTCGACTTCCAAACGCCAGTCGTATCTTTACTGTGGTCACCATTAGCTAAATCATAACCGACTGCACCCTTATCGACAGAAGCCACCGAACCGGCACCGAGGGCTACGCCGCCATTCTTCTGTACATCCGCATTATGGCCGATCATGACGGCATCTTCGAGGTTTTCAGCGTGCTGTTTCTGACCTGTGATTTCCTGTGAAGTGGTTATGCCGGATTCATAGTCTTCGTAATATCCTTTAGCTTTTTCTACGACAGCACCGTCAGCAGAACCGATGATGATATTGTTATTCCCATTATTCAGTTTATGATAATCGCCAAAGACGATGTTCGATTTATTTTTCGAAGGATCGCCAGTCACTTCATTAGCTGTACCAATAAGATAGTCATTCTGGCCATTTCTCAAAGTGCTATAGTAACCATCGACGAGGTTCAGCAAAGTTCCTTGCTTCCGGATAGATCCCATATACTGGGTCCAGACATCTGCGTCTCTGGATGCTTCTTTTATAACCTGTTCATCCCATGTACCTTCAGGAAGATTGCTAACTTCTGGCGACTCTTTATAGTCAAATTTAATCGCATCGCCAACGACTGTGTTGCCAACACCCATGACCTGGCTGTCATAGGCTTTATCTACGACGTTGCCGCCACCCATGACCATGACCTTGCCACCGCTGATGTCAACTATTTTCCCAAGCGTTTTGATTGCCTTTTCCGGATTAGAAAGAAGACTTTCCATATCCTGGTTGGTCAAGCTTTCCAAATCATTGTCCCCATTAGCAACAACTCGGCGATAGGAATCCGTAACGATATTGCCGGCACCATAAATTAATGCGCCATTAGAATTCTTAGTTAGATTGCCCTGGCCGACGATGCTATTCGCTACACCACTATTTTCTTTGCTTTGAAAGATAACACGGGGATCGTCAGAGTGGACCTCTTCATCTGTAACCTGATCGCTGAGATTGAAATTAAGCGTACCAACAGATACAGCCGTTGCCCCCTGGGTTCCATTTGGCCCTCCATCTGTCCATTTATTGTCGATTTTACTCAAAGAACCAATAACGGTGCTGGCAATACCACCAGTTGAGGTGCCAAAACCTGCAGCCATGGACCAATATCCTTGGGCTCCCTGATTGTCTGCATTTTTATATTTTTCCCAGTTTGGAATCTGCGGGAAAATGCCTAGCCAATCATCACCGGGATCATAAATGCTATAAAAACGGGTCTGGCTGTTTTTCAGCTGTGCAACGTTGACAGCATCGGTATCGTTCGTACCAGCTGCTACGCCTGTAATCTGTCGGGTAATCCACTTTGACTGATCTTCATTCGTCGTATCACCAACAGACACGGCACCGGCTCTGGAAATCCACGCAGATTGGGGTTTATACTTTTCATTATTCTGGAACGGATACCCTTCTCCTTCTTCACTACGCTGGTCATGTTTGACATAGTAGCCCTTCTGGCCTGCACCTACATTTGCAATGGAACCAGAGCCGATAGCGACACCGCCATCAACAGTAGCATTGGCATTATAGCCGAGGATAACCGTTTCTTTCTTTTCTGTTGTGATTGGATTCTTTTCGTCTGCATTGCCGATAATGACGTTATTGGTCTGATTTTCTGCTACAGTGCGATTATCACCAATAACAGTATTGGAATCAGCACCTTTGTTGATGGTGACGCTTTGGCCCAAGACCTTTACGTGGCTAGCATCGGTAATAGAACTGTTGAAACCATCCAGATAGTTGTACTCTATTTTATTAGATGTCGTAGATTTCATGGAGTTCCCAACGCCCATGATTTGTGAATTCTGAGTCTTTTCAGCGTTGTTGGCACCACCGATGACAAGTGTAGCACCGCCCGCACTCTTTGCAACGCCATCCATCAAAGCTTTCTGCATGTCAGCTGCGGAGCCAAACAGGTTGCTATACGAAGAAGTGTCAAAGGAGCCTATAGAGTTCTTGACACTGTTACCTGCACCCATGACAATGGCACCGTTGCTATTCGTTACCTTATTGGCTGTGCCAGAAATCATATTGGCTACACCACTAGTAGAATCATAACTTTTCAGAGATTCATTGGAATTGAATGTGCCGATAACCGTGGCAAATGCATTTTTTGTAGCATTACTTGCATCAAAAATACCGGCCGCTTCATACTGATTAGTCTGTACATTATAGCTGCCAAGGGTAGTAGCAAAACCGCCGCCCGTATAAGAATTTGTACCCAGCGTAGTAGAAGCTACACCAAACTGCTGCAATTTATCTGCGGTAGTATCACCAATGGCAATTTTATTTTCTGCCAAAGTATGTGCACCAATTTCAATGGAGCCTGTCCGGGCATAGGAGTTGGTACCTACGGCAATGCCTTCCGGCAGATTCTTCTTAGCATGATCATTATCATGGATGTGCATGCTGAAGGTACCTTGATACACTTTTTCACCAAAGGAAAGCATGGATTCCTGCGTACCGCCGCCGATAAAGACTTTTGCATTCTTGCCGACAGCAATATTCGTCCCGTCATTGGCCGTACTGATATCATAAGCAATTGGCTGAGCCCCTTTTTCCACGATATCTTTATCCGCTGCCAGTCCTACGCTGGTGACGCCGGCGGTGAGGATGAAGGCGGTGAGGGCGGCGACGGCTAATCGTGAAGTTCTCCCTCTGGTGGACGTCCGGCCATGAGCTTTGGCCAGTTCTGATGTGACGACATAGCATTGTTTTACATGACTCCAGATGACTTTGTATATTTTATTCATAAATAACCTCCTGTATTATGATTATTTTGCTTACATAAAATAGTCGTGTTTTACTTAATATTATACCATCAAATGTCATTTTGTCACAATTATATTGCAATTAAACGACAATAACGGCGATATTTTATTATTTTTATGTTTATTTACTTATGATATATGTTATTTTGTTATGATATATAAAATAGCGAAATGAGAGTGTTTTGTGTATTTATATCTATCTATATATTTATATAAATTTTATACTATGTTCACTATAAATGGACAAAATCATGACAAGCATAAAATGACACGAACTAACATAATACAGGTATCAGTCCGTCTCTATTATACAAAAACGCCATGTTCTCACTATTTAACGCTCTATCTGTAGTCAGGACACCAGGACACTACAATCCGTTCTTTTACCTATTTCCTATAACTTCACTACGTCATTTGTTTCGTCTTACATTACACAAATTTTCGTGTTTGTATTTACGAATTATATTTTTAACCCGATACAATCCGCCTGCATTTCATGCAAAACTTTCATGGCAAGTCAGTTTACCCATAGAGCTGGGTTATAAAAAAAATCCGCTGCACAAAAGGTGCAACGGGAGGGGGAAAGGAATAGTGGGAAGGGATAGTGGTTAGTGGTTAGTTTGATGAAAGTATACTGTACCCATAAGCCGGTTTGCTACGTTAGAAGGCGTCCCTGCGAAGGGAAGCTGTCTGCGCAGCAGACTGAAGGGTTCTTATTGCAATAGTGAGTCCTTTTCGTGAGTCCGTTTTCCACGTGCTGTGATGCCGCCGGTTTGCCTATCTTCTTATTGCTGGATTGTAAATTTTATGTCTGACATCAAAAACATACCATAGACAGAATATACGTTCTATGATATACTAAATTCATACTATTCGTGTATAGAACAGACTCGTTCATCAGAGGGGGATTCTCTACGGGAGAACTTTCTTTTCTGGCGGACGAGTTCTTTTATTTCTATGGTATAATAGAAAGGAAGGATGAACAATGATGTACCAAATCAAAGACTGGCAGGACCTGACCATTCAGGACGATTACATGTTCAAACTCATCATGAGCCGGAAACGGACTCAGATACTAGAACTCAAATGATAAAAAGACCCCGCCACCGCAAGCGGTCCCCCACCCCTTCACAGTGGTGGCTTGCTACACGGTGCTTTGAACCGACTGTTTTTTTACCCCTAAAATCAGCAATACAGGACCCACGACCGGTGACGGTTTCCATCCTGAATCGTCAGCGGGGCCGTCATATGCAAGGAGGATGGAGGGAGGCGTAGCGGGGCTACGTTGACCGACGACGACGCAGTAGATGATGGTCACGCTGGCGAGGCAGGGGAAATAAGTCGCCGGCCGTGGGTTCGACAAGAGAGGGTGAGATATATGACCTATACATTGAAATTAAAAGAAGAACGTAAAATTGGTCATGAAGCTGGATTTCGTGAAGGCATGGAAAAAGGGTTACAAAAGGGAACGCAAAAAGGAAAGTTAGAAACTGCATTAAAGATGTTAAGAAATGGTATATCCATGGAAATAGTATTAAAATGTACAAACCTTCCCCCTTCCGCTATTAAAGAAGCCGCAGAAAAAAGTGGATTGCAAATCTGATAACCTGTCCGTCGTTCTACTTCCCGGACTCAAATACTGGAACTCAGATGATATAAAGCCCCTTCAGTCAGCAAAGCTGACAGCTTCCCCTCACGGGGACGCCATGCTACACGGTGCTTCAAACCGACGATATACACATATAACTGTTTGACGGACTGGGAATCTTTGCCGTCCCTGCGAAGGGAAGGTGCCCGTTAGGGCGGAAGGGTTCTTACTTCTATCCAGAGTCCTATCTTGAGTCCGTTTTCCGCATGTTGTGATACTGCCGGTTTGCTATGTTGGAAGCCTGTCCGCTTCTCTATTGTTCTTCTACCCTGTTGGAATCCAAAAAAAGCGTCCCCTTCGGGACGCTTTTTATGTTAACTCTTATTCAGCTGTTGTGTTGTTGACAACCTGTTTGCCTTTATAGTAGCCGCAAGTCGGGCATACATGATGAGGCATCATTGCTTCGTGACACTGCGGGCATTCTACGTAACCCGGTGCTGTCAATTTCCAGTTTGCACGACGCATCTTCTGACGAGTCTGGGATAATCTGTTCTTTGGTACTGCCATGTTCTGCACCTCCTTAAATCACATGGTACGTGTTTCTAGTGCTTTTCTTTGGATCGTAATAACTGAGCCAGGGCTTCAAGCCTCGGGTCAATCTTGTCGGTAGGACAACTACAGGGTCCTTCATTCAGGTTTGCACCGCACTGCGGACAAAGCCCTTTGCAGTCAGGCCGGCACAACACCCTCATGGGTTCGCTGAGGATCAAGGTTTCTCTAATTGTCTCCGTCAAATCGATGTATTCCCCGTTATAGGGCAATACGTCCTCGGGAAGCTCTGCTTCCGTACCATAGACTTCAGACAGTGTTTCATTCCGATCCACCGATACCGGTGTCAGACAACGGCTGCAGGGATACATGCCCGATGTGCGAATCGTTCCTTCTACAAGGAGATGATTGCCATCGAAACAATACGTTCCTTCCACAGCTACGGTAGCATCTTTCCATGGGAAATCATCTACATCACCGAGCTCGGCAGCCGGACGTTCAAACGAAAAAGGGAAAGACTTCCCCATTTCTTTGAGTGCTTCTTCGACTTGTAGTTTCATTATTTCTACCTCGACTATACTATTATATCTATCCGCTCAGGCTTTGTCAATGATAAATTCGTATACCTTGCGGACGCGCGCGCGCAGTCTGTCATTTGCCGATGAATTCCCGCAAGAGGGAGTTCATAGGGACGACGGAGGAATCTACGGGTTTGAAGGGTTTCAGGAATTTGACCAGGCGCTGGGCTTCTGCATAGTAAGGGCTGTCCTGGCCAATGGATTCCAAGAGCGGTTCGGCATAGGGCTTGAGGACGGCCAGTTCGTACGGCAGAGCCGTGTTGAATATGGTATCGGCGTCTTCCTGATAGGGGTAGATATTTTTTTCTTCGCCACGGCGCACGTCACCCCAGATTTCCATGGTCGATTCGGGACCACGGCCGCGGAACTGGTGATCCCGGACCATGCGGCGGATGATGCGCGTATCCGATGTGGAAATGCGGTTGTGGTCGTTGATGCGAATCTGTGTCAGGACGCCGAGGGAGATTTTTACTTTTTCATAACGGGGCAGCATATAGGTCAGGGAATCGTTCAGGGCATGGAGTCCTTCTACGACGATGGGCTGGCCCGGTTCGAGGCGCGTCGGTTTTTCATCGAAGTAGCGCTTGCCTTCGACGAATTCAAAACGGGCCAGGTGGACGTCTTTGCCCTGATTGAGGTCATCGATCTGCTGGTTGAACAGGGGCACGTCGATGGCGCGCAGTGATTCGAAATCGTAGCTGCCGTCGGGATTGCGCGGCGTATCTTCTCTATTATAGAAATAGTCGTCCAGGGAAATCCGTACCGGCCGCAGTCCATCGACGCGGAGCTGGGTGGTCAGGCGTTTGCAGAATGTCGTCTTGCCGGCCGAAGACGGGCCTGCGATGAGGACGACTTTGATTTTTGGCCGCTGGGCTACGATATAATCGGCCAGTTCGGCCAGTTTCTTTTCCTGCAGGGCTTCGGCCATATCGACGATGTCCTGGATGGTTCCGTCCTGGATATACCGGTTCAGGTCCGATACGTATTCACAGCGGACGATGCGGCCCCATTCTTCTGCTTCCAGGAAGAGGCGGGCCATTTTCGGGATTTCCTTGTACGGCGGCAGTTCATTGGGGTTTTCTACTTTCGGGTATTCCAGTATGATGCCCGGCGCATAGAGGCGCAGGTTGAAGCAGGTCAGGTATCCCATGCTGGGGAGGAGGGGTCCCATGTAGTAATCCAGTATCTGTCCGCACTGATAGGCCAGGACGTAAGGCACATCGACATGGCTCAGCAGTTCTGCTTCGTGCTTGAGGTCCCGGTTGTGGCACATGGCCAGTGCCGTCTGGGCGCTGACTTTGACCTGGGTAATGACTTCGTCCTGTTCGACGATTTCATCCATGCGGCGCTTGATGGCTTCTACATCGTGAATGGTCACGTTGTGGCCGATTTCCAGTTCACAGTAGAGAGATTTGCGCAGGGCGTGCTTGACCAGTACTTTGCCGTCGGGATAGAGTTCGGCCACAGCCCGCACGAGGAGCAGGATGGCCGTGCGTATGATGCACTGGTTGCCTTCCAGTGTATTCAGCTGGTACCATTCGACGTCTCCGTTTTCTTCTATTTTCGTCTGCAGGCCGGCCAGTTCGTTATTGTACAGGGCGGCTGCCACCGGCGGGTCGGCCTTGGGACAGCATTGCCGGCTCAGGGCGAGCAGGGTCGTTCCTTTTTCCACGGTATAGTCTGTATTGTGGGTCTTATCATGTATGGTTATCACAGTATCACTCCTTACTGTATTTGTAAAATTTTATGCCTTACTATACATAGTTCTACAAAAAAGATACGTTTCCTTTTTTAGAAATGGTATAATAATGCTAAGTTATCATGTTTTTGTCCAGCACGCAAAGAAGGAATGTATAAGAATGTATAGGAATTCGTATAGAATACCCAAACCGGATGTATCCATACTGGCAGCTATCTTCATCCTGCTCTTCTGCCTGGAAGCGGCTGTACTCAATTATGAACACGTATACAAGGCAACGCCCGATTATTCTGTCCGCATCCTTACGGAGGCCATCCAGAACGGCGATGAGGATACGGTCACGGCTCTCGTCGATGACAAGGGCATAGCCGCCGGGCTCTTCGACGGCATGGCCTCACGGAGCGGCGGCATGGATTCGCTGCCGGTGCTGCAGCTGGCCTGGGCACCGCTGCGGGATGATTTCATCCGTGACAGCAGCCGCCTGTTCCATCTGTCCATACAAAAAGGGGAAGACGACACGGACCGCGCCGGGGCAGCCGAAAATGTACGCATCCGCCTGCAGGCACTGGGATTCCCCTTCCCGGTCACAGGCTGGCACTATGTTTCTTCCCGTTACGCTCATAAGACGGACAGCAGCCATGCCCAGATGGAGGTCACGCTGTACAATGAACGGCTCGATACGAATCTGACCTGCACCATCGAGCTGACGCGCACGGGCCGGCAGCAGTGGCGCGTGACGGGCCTTGCCGATGCGTCAGCCTTCATCAATGAAATCAATGACGCCTGGAGCCAGCGTCTGGCCACATACAACCGCCCGATCCAGCGTCAGCTGGACGGACTCATCAAAATCCGGGACGTATCGGCCTCTCTTGTCAGCGGGTCCAATCATCAGACCTTCCTGCGCATCACCTACACGCCGGTGTTTGAAGGCAGGCCGGAAGAAATCCGGGAAATCCGCGGTGTCTATGAGCTGCAGCGCGCCGGGGACCACGCCGTGCTGTATTCGGGGACCCTGCGGCTGACGCCGGCGGCGTCGGGCAAGCCGCATACCAGCCAGTTCCTGCTCAATCCCCTCATTCCCAGCCAGTACGCCCTCATGAGCCGCGAAAACCTTAATGACACGAGGAGCCAGCTCCGCGTCACCAGCATCACCCGTCAGGACGGGACGACTCTGTCCCTGGCTGAAAGGCTGCCAAACTGAAAAAAAGCTGTCACTGGACAGGTTTTTTTCAATATTCCAGACTGCCGGGCTTCATGAGAAAATCAAACAGGCTGATGGTCAATATGCCGTGCTCATCGTGGAAAGGCTTCACGATGTCCCGGACAATGACGATTTTTTTGAAGGAATCGTCCAACGCCAGCAACGAAGCCTTTTCCTGCCGGATTTTTTCTTCCGTTGGCAACTGGTATGCCGACTGTATGTAATAGCGGTTGCTGCCCAGATTGGCCACGAAGTCGATTTCTAATTGCTTCGACAGCCTTTTTCCCGTATCGTCGTCATGATACCGCTGGAAAACAGAACCGACATCGACATGATACCCCCGCATCCGGAGTTCATTATACAGGATATTTTCCATGAGGTGGGTTTCTTCGATCTGACGGAAATTCAGCCGGGCATTGCGCAGACCGACGTCTTCAAAATAATATTTCATGGGCGTCCCGATATATTTGCGGCCCTTTACATCGTATCGCTTGGCTTCATGGATAAGGAAGGCATCTTCCAGGTAGGAAATGTAGCGATGCACCGTATTGACACTAATCGATGATTTCAGGCGGCTGGTAAACGTTGCCTGTATCTTCGACGGATTGGTCAGCGAACCGATGGAAGAAGCCAGTACATCCAGCAAATTTTCCATTTCCGCTTCCCGTTCGATATGATTGCGTTCTTTGATATCCTTGAGATACGTTTCCTGAAAGAGATGTTCCAGATATTGGGACTTCTGCTCATCGGTCTTCATCGTAACGGTCAGCGGCAATCCTCCATACATGACATATTCGGCCCATCCATGATACATATCTCCCGGGTAGGCCTGCATGAATTCCTGAAACGACAAGGGAAATACGTGGATTTCATCACCACGTCCCCGCAGTTCCGTCAGGACATCTTTCGATAGAAACCGGGAATTGCTTCCCGTCACGTAAAGATCTACGTTGGGTTTATGCAGTAACGAATTCAGGACTTCTTCGAAATGATCCAGCATCTGGACTTCATCGAGGAGCACATAGTACACGCCACTATCTCCCAGACGCTGCCGGATATAGGCCATGAGTGTTTCCGGATTGCGGTATTCCCGGTTTTCCAGGGTATCAAAGGCAATGCTGATGATATGGTCGGCAGGAATTCCCTGTTTGTGCAGATATTCCTGAAACAGATTGAACAGCAAATACGATTTTCCACTCCGGCGGATGCCGGTAATGACTTTGATCAGGCCATTTCCCATGCGGTCAATCAGCCGTTGTACATAGATATTTCTTTCTATCCTCATAGGATCCTCCATTGAAAAAAAGCTGTCATTGGACATGTTTTTTTCAATATTATAGCATAGAACCGTCCCGTTTGTGAGACAATAGTGAAAAAAAGCTGTCACTGGACAGGTTTTTTTCACTATGATTGACCGGAATAGCGGTTTTCTCCCTGAGGGTACAAAAAAAGGGACTATGGCATAATCAGATGCTTCATGCCATAGTCCCTTCTCTGTTGTCTTTGTTACCTTCGTTATCTGCCCTGCACGACTTCTACGATTTTCGGGCGGGCGTTGGCATCGTTTGTGATCTTGCGGTCAAACAGTTTGACTCCTACGACTCCGATGAGGAAGCCGATGATGCCGCCGGCAATTTCCAGGTTGACTACATCCATCGCCTGGGACTGGGCCACCAGACGGCCGATAAAGACACCGGCAGCAGCTACCAGGAGCGGCATGATGAAGCAGACGAATGCGCCAATGACGATATTGACTTCCCGCATTTCGAACTTGACATGCTGCCCGACTTTCGCCCCGACGGGATTCAGCGCCTGGACGACGATGTGCTGTGCCCCATCACAGGCACCGCAGGAAATACAGTCGGAATGACGGCCGACTTTGACATCGACGAGACCATTATCATTTAACCCTACAACGGTACCTTCTTCTATTTTCATACGGACTCCTTCTTTCATGCTATTAAAAGAAATAATCATTCTTTATGATTTCATCCTAAGTATAGCATGACCCTTTCCAATAATCAATACCTTAATGGTACTCTTTTTGCATGATAGCTTTGATTTTTTGACTTTATCTGATTCTTACAGCGAAAGGCTTTTCAGATAGTCCCGGAACTGGTCGCCCAGGCCGGGACGGCGCAGGGCATATTCGACGGTAGCTTTCAGGAAGCCCAGTTTATCCCCTACGTCATAGCGCTTGCCGGAGAAACAGTAGGCATAGACAGCTTCCCGGGCAGCCATGGTCTGCAGGGCATCGGTCAGCTGGATTTCGCCGCCTTTCCCCGGTTCGGTCCGGCGCAGTACTTCAAAGACGTCAGGCGTGATGATGTAGCGGCCCAGAACGGCGGTCCGGCTCGGCGCTTCGGCAACGGACGGTTTTTCAATCATGTTGACGACGCGCATGAGACGGGGATCATCGGTGGGTACGCCTTTGACAATGCCATAGGAGGAAACTTTTTCCTGGGGTACTTCCTGACAGCCCAGGATGGTCGTGCCCAGGGAGTTATAGATATCAATCATCTGCTGCAGAGCCGGGTTGGTTTCGTTATATACGACATCATCGCCGAGGAGGACCGCAAAGGGTTCGTCGTCGATAAAGGACTGGGCGCAGAGGATGGCATCGCCCAGGCCGCGCATGTGTTTCTGCCGGATGTAATGAATATTGATTTCAGATATACTGCGTACCATGCGCAGCAAATCTGTTTTGTGATGTTCTTCCAGATTGAGTTCGAGGGCGATATTGGTATCGAAATGGTCTTCAATGGCCCGTTTGGCATGGCCGCTGATGATCAGGATTTCTTCAATACCGCTCTGGAGAGCTTCTTCTACGATGTACTGGATTGTCGGCTTATCGACGATGGGCAGCATTTCTTTCGGCGTCGCCTTCGTTGCCGGCAGGAACCGCGTCCCGTAGCCGGCTGCGGGGATGACAGCCTTACGAATCTTTTTCATGTATTATACCACCTTTTATTCAAACCAGCGGGATAAATCAAATTCCTCGCCAATCATTTCTTTTACATAGCCCTGTGCCAGGTAGAGGCCCAGGAGGGATAATGTGGAGACGCGCAGGAGTGTGCTGTCCCAGATGTCGCCCAGATCCGCCAGGATAGGCGAAATATCTTCCATGATGTCCAGTGCTTCTTCGCCGCTGAAGTTGGCCGGGCGTTTTTTGGCAAGCCGCATGAGACGGTCCTGCATTTCCCGGTCGGTAATACCGGTGACGCGGAAGAATCGCAGGGCCATGGAATCATCGACCAGAGCCAGTTTGATGAGCGGCGAGTTGAAGGAACGCACCACATATTCTCTGGGGATGCGATGGCCTTTGAGGGCTTTCCGCAGTTCTTCTTCCGTAAATCCGCGGTACCGGAACAGGAGCGGATACGAATCGGACAGGATTTCCGGGAACCGCGTTTCCTTGGCTTCCAGAGCCGTGCAGTGGAGATAATCCAGCTGCTGGTAATAGGGCCGTTCCGTCGGGAAATGGTCCAGGAAAGGCATGACGTACTTGTCGATATACTGGCAGAACGTCGCCTTATCGACGTTGTGGGAGTTGCGGGAATAGAGGAACAGCAGCAGGATGGCCAGAATCTGATAATGGCCGCGGCCCAGATAAGGCATGACCTTCAGGGCATCCATGGCGACCAGATGGCGCGTCGAGGCCACAGGGCAGCGGACGATATCTTCAAAGGCGCGCAGAGCCATAGTAGCTACGTAGTCTTCCGGCTGGGCCGCATAGGTCTTCTGTACGTTCTGGAGAGCTTCCTGTACCAGAAGGGGTGCAACAGCCCGTTCCCGTTCGTCGTCAGTCCGGCAGCCCAGACGGTTGAAGGCGGCAGCGGTGATGTTTTTGACGTGCTGCTGGAAGGCGTCGCCGGCAATGCCGTACTGGCCCAGGAAGTGATAGGCGCAGTCCCGCACGACCGTCGAATTGGCAGCGGCATCTTTGGCCCAGATGGATTCCTGTCCCTGTTTTGTCGAGGACGTGCCGGGCTGCAAGTCATTGCCCCAGGGGCTCTTGTTGCGGCCGCGGCTGTTTTCCTGCCGTGTATGGGCCGAAGCCGGAGCAGCGGCCGGAGCCGTCCGGCCTTCCGTGTCTTTTGCCGCCGTATCGACCTGCAGCGGCTGCATGCGCCGCGTTTCGTCGCCGAGGGTGCCGGGGGCCGTATCGTGCTTCTGCGTTTTGATGGGTTTCATGATCTGCGTTTTATCCGACAGGGC
>ERZ791922.385-NODE-385-length-30039-cov-3.690435_pt1 | contig 30039 bp, 26 predicted proteins | sample MGYA00510134_ERZ791922 | MGnify/ENA primary metagenome ERZ791922 (study PRJEB30046, sample SAMN00792101) | human gut metagenome | study: EMG produced TPA metagenomics assembly of the A metagenome-wide association study of gut microbiota in type 2...
GATAGACCATTAGCAATGAAAAAAGCCCTACGATAATAACTAATAATTTTTTCATTCCATTCTCCCCCCCCTTCAAACAAATTAATAACTAATAGTAATTTATGAAGTTGAATAATAACTATCTAACTTCACAAACTATTTAGTTTCATGTTTGTTGTAATTATGTTCATATTAAGTAGATAAACTCACTATAACTCTTTTTAAGTTAACTCTAAATGATTCAATTATTGTTTCATTTCCATCAAATAATCGTCCTATATAAATATATCAATTACTGCTTGCTAAATAATATGCTTTTATCCTATGTAAAAATATTTATAGTCAAAATTATATTTACATTTTTATATGTCATATACTATTTTCTCACTTGAATCATAGCATAAAAAAAAGAGAAATATTATTTTCCTCTTTAAATGGTTAAATATATAATTAAACGGTCAAATAAACACTATTTAGTTTCATAAAAAGCTCTTACTACTTCTTTTCTTTTTCTTCGACTTACATAAAATAAACTATTTACACCCTTTAGATATATTCCTTCATCACAGATTCTGTCAATTCTATTTTTATTAATTACAACACCGCGATCAATCATAATAAAATCATCATTTAAGTTTTCCATAACACTCTTTATTGTTTGATTTTTAACTATCATCTGATCATTTTCATATACTAATGCAATATTTTTATCGCCTAAATACATAAAATAAATAATCTTATTTTGCTTTATTGATACTTCCTGCCCATTTACTTTAAAACTAAGCATATCATCATTTTCTATTAATTTAATCATCTTAGATACATTTTCTATTATTTCTGTTTCTAAATTATCTTTGGTGATATATCCATATATATTAGGCCCATATGCTTGTTTATATCTAGTATCATAGCTTGATATAAAGATAATTTTTTGATCTAAATGTTTTTTTGAATACTCTATACCATCATAATCAGGCATTTCAATATCTAATAAAATAAAATCATATTCTTGATCTAATAAACTTAATGAATTATATGTATATGTTCTTATATCATCAAATTTAAGTAATATGTTTTTTATTTTATCACATATTGTTTGTTCATCATCTACAATTGCTACTTTAATCATATAATTCTCTCCCTTTAATAATTACAATTAAAATTATAACAAAATGATTAATCATACTTACTTTATTAATATTAATAGCTAAATAAACATAACTATTGATCATTTTAAAGTTAATAATATTTAAATACTATTTCACCAATAACTTTTTGTGCAATCTAATTGTATTATCATAACAAATACTATATTTTCACTTTCCCTTTACTTATCATAACACAATTAAACATTTTTTACTATAAAAATAAATACATTATAAAACTAGGATACAATTAAAAAAATAAATAACATAAATTTTAAATAAACATTCTGATCCACACATCATTAAATAAAAAACAGACGTAGAAATACTAAATTTCTTACATCTGCTTTTTAAATCACATAAATATATCTCTTACTATTTTATTTTTTTAATAGACTTAAATAAAACCAAATAACCGAATCATTCCATATATTAAACACCCAATTAGAATTATCGCTATCAATAAATATAAAAGTTTTTTATTTTTAGATGCGTCATCTTTTAAAAAGTTTAAAAGTGCTAATTTTTCTACAAAAAAGAATGCACTAAAACAAAGAAATACAATTTCATTCCTTTCCATAAAAAATAATGGCATTATTACTATATAAATAAAAGCTATAACTGTAAATACTTTATCAAATTTAAAAAAATATTCTTTTTTCATAACTATCTTTCCTTTAAACTTATTTTATAATTATTGATATTACCAAATATTTTCAATTTCATCTTGCCATTGTTGCTTGTATTCTTCATAAAATATCTCAGTACCTCTAACACTCATATTACCATTTACATTATAAGTAATTACAAAATCAACAAGTTTATTATCTTGATAATTCAAACAAACAAAATAATCATCTTCATAAACAAATTTTACAAGATCAACTATTTCTATTAAATCAAATTCCTTTGATAATTCTTCTTTATTCATTTTCAATAAATCATAATCGCCAATTTTTAATGTTGTAATATTATCATTAATTGTTAAACCGATTGCCATTACTGAATTATTTTTTACATTTTGTTCCATTGTATAAAGATTTATCCCTGGTTTTTGATTATATAAATTTACATTATCTTTATTATCCATTCTTGTATAGCCAGCATTAATGATATTTTGATGTGTTGATGTTCCTAGCTCTGTTTTAAGATCATTTATTTGAACAATCACTTCATCATCTTTTTTTTGAAAAGCAAATAGTGCTAGAACTATAGCTATTACTACAACTATTAAACCAACTATTATCTTTTTCATAGTATCAAATCCTTTCAATAATTATTAAATTTATATCAGTATACAGCAAATCACTACTTGGATATTTAATATTTTTGTTATCTAATTTCAATTCACTCATCCCTCCCTTTAAACATTACACAAACAACAAAATTTCTATATAACTTAAAAAGTTTATACTTTTCTATTTATATTATATTAAATAAAAACAAATAATCGTCTATTTTATCTTCAAACGGTCAAACATTTACTTAAACGGTAAATTTTTTTAATTAATTAAAAAAGGACCCAAGATATTATCTTAAGTCCGCATATATTAGTTATCAAGTCCTTCAAACTGTGAACGATATAACGATGCATAGAAACCATCTTTTTCAAGTAATGAATCATGATTACCAAGTTCAACAATATCGCCATCTTTCATAACAATAATTGTATCTGCATCTCGAATTGTTGATAAACGATGAGCAATAACAAAACTAGTTCTTCCTTCCATCAATCTTTCCATTCCTTTTTGAATCAAAACTTCTGTTCTTGTATCTACTGATGAAGTAGCTTCATCAAGGATCAAGATTTTTGGATCCTTTAAAAATGCTCTTGCAATCGTTAATAACTGTTTTTGTCCTTGTGAAATATTTGATGATTCTTCATTAATAACTGTATCATAACCATCTTCTAAAGTTTGTACAAAGTGATCAACATAAGCCACTTTACAAGCTTCTTGAACTTCTTGATCACTGGCATCTAATTTACTATACATTAAATTTTCTTTAATCGTACCATTAAATAACCAAGTATCTTGTAAAACCATTCCAAATAATGAACGTAAATCTTTACGAGCAAAATCTCGAATATCTTTACCATCAATAAAGATAGTTCCACCATTTAACTCATAAAATCTCATTAACAATTTAACAATTGTTGTTTTACCTGCTCCTGTAGGTCCTACAATTGCAACAGTTTGACCAGAATGAACATGCAAACTAAAATCATTAATAATTGTTTGATCTTTTAAATAACCAAAATTAACATCAGCAAATGTTACAGAGCCTTTGATCTTTTCAAGTTCATCTTTTGTAACCTTAGGAGTTTCTTTTTCTAACTCTTCTTCATCTAAAAATTCAAAAACACGTTCTGCAGCTGCTGCTGTACTTTGTAACATATTCATTGTTTGAGCTAATTGGCTAATTGGTTGGTTAAATTGTCTTACATATTGAATAAATGCTTGAATATCACCAATCGAAATATTTCCACCACCAGCTAAAACACCACCTAATAAACAAACAGCAACATAACCAACATTACCAACAAAATTAGTAATTGGTTGCATTAAACCAGAGAAAAATTGTGATTTCCAGGCACTTTCATATAAACTATCATTATATTCATCGAACTGTTTTACTGAAGCTTCTTCACCATTAAATGCTTTAACAACATTATGGCCTCCATACATTTCTTCAATATGACCATTAACATCCCCCAATGCTTGTTGCTGTTTAGCAAAATACTTTTGTGAACGTTTCATTACAATACTAATCAATAACATTGAAACAGGTAAAACACACACTACAATAATTGTCATTTGTGGCGAAATACTTAACATCATGATAAAAATTCCTACCACCATAACACTCGAAGTAATTACCTGTGACATACTTTGATTCAATGATTGAGCAATTGTATCAATATCATTAGTTACCCTACTTAATATATCCCCACTAGTATGTCGATCAAAATAACTAAGTGGCATACGATCCATCTTTTTAGAAATTGATGTTCTTAAATCATAAGCTACACGTTGTGAAATAGTAGAAGTAATAAATCCCTGAATATAACTAAACAAAGCACTCACTAAATATAATCCCACTAAAATCCAAATTATATATGCAATATATTCAAAATCAATACCTCCAGTACCACTGACTTTAGCCATAATTCCTTCGCTCAACTTATCAGTTGCTTTAGCTAAAATCTTTGGTCCAACAATTGAAAATACTGTTGAAGCAGCTGCAAAAATAATTACTACAACTAATTTAAAATAATAAGGTTTTAAGTATCTAAATAACTTAGCAATCGTTCCTTTAAAATCCTTAGCTTTTTCACCGCCACCACGCATACCATGCATGCCTGGATTGAATTTAGGGCCGTTTCTTCTTTGATTATTACTCATGTCCTAATTCCTCCTTTGATAACTGTGAATATGCGATTTCTTGATAAACTTTACAGTTTTTCATTAATTCATCATGTGTTCCTTTACCAACGATCTTTCCTTCATCTAAAACAATAATTTGATTAGCTGACATAATTGATGCGATTCGTTGTCCTACAATTAAAACGGTACTTCTTGTCTTTTCAATCATTTTATTTAATTCATTTCTTAACTTAGCATCTGTTTTGAAATCAAGTGCAGAAAAACTATCATCAAAAATAAATATTTCTGGTTTTTTAGCAATAGCTCTAGCGATTGCTAAACGTTGTTTTTGACCACCGGAAACATTTGTACCACCTTGAGAAATTGGATCATCTAAACGTTTTTCTTTTTGATCAATAAATTCTTTTGCCTGAGCAATTTTAATAACTTCTTCCAATTCTTCATCGCTTGCTTCAGGTGCACCATATGTTAAATTAGATCTAATTGTTCCTGAAAATAGTAAACCTTTTTGTGGAACCAAACCAATTTTATCTCTTAAATCATGTTGATTAACATTTCTAATATCAACCCCATCAACTTCAATTTTACCATCAGTTACTTCATAAAAACGTGGAATTAAATTAATTAATGTACTTTTACCAGATCCAGTTGAACCAATAAATGCTGTTGTTTCACCAGGTTTGGCAGTGAAGCTAATATTTTCCAATACTGCTTCATTAGCGCCTGGATATTTAAATGTAACATTTTTAAATTCAACTAATCCTTTTTTATTTTCATCAAATGCTTCAGGATTTTTTGGATCACTGATTTTTACTTCCATTGATAATACTTCATAAATACGATTAGCTGCTACACTAGCACGTGGTAACATAATTGCAATCATTGCAATCATTAAAAATGACATAATAATTTGCATTGCATATTGCATAAATGCCATCATTTGTCCAATTGCTATATTACCTAAATCGATTTGCTTAGCTCCATAATATACAATCAATAAACTAACAATATTGAAAATAAACATCATGATTGGCATCATTGATACCATTGTACGATTAACAAATAAATTAACTTTAGTTAAATCACTATTAGCTTTATCAAATCTTTGTTCACTGTGTTCTTCATTTCCAAAAGCACGAATAACTAACATCCCTGATAAATTTTCTCTCATTGTTAAATTCAATTTATCAATCAATGATTGCACAATTTTAAATTTAGGCATTACAATTATAAATGTTACAATAATGACCGTAAAAATAATAATTAAAACTAATCCAATGATCCAAGTCATTGACGGTGTATTACTAAAAGCTTTAATTAATGCCCCAATTCCCATCATTGGTGCAAAACATACAATTCTAATAAACATAATGACAACCATCTGAACTTGAGTAATATCATTAGTAGTACGAGTAATTAATGATGCAGTTGAAAACTTATTAAATTCTTCATTAGAAAAACTTTCAACTTTTTTAAACACATCACTACGTAATAATCTTGAAACGCCTGAACCAACTTTACTAGCTAAAAAGCCACATCCAATAGCACAAGCAGTTCCAATAAGAGCAATTCCTAACATTTTAATACCAGTTTGTAAAATATAACTGTTTTGTACTTGATCAACATCACAACCAAGTTTTTCATATTCAGCTTTTACACCATTTCCAGCTGCAATTTTTAATGTTGATTCACCCATTGTTTCCATTTGTTGATCAATTTTTTCAAACATTTTATCTTTTTGATCTTGAGGCATCATGCCAATAGCATCATATGGGCTCATCCCTGCAGGTAAACTACCAAATTGTTCTTGATATTCTTTAGAATTTGGATCCATGCTATCAATTGATGTAATCATTAACATTGGTTTAATTAATATATCTTCTAATTGATCCATTTCTTCATCGTCAAGTTCTTTTAATTCATAAAGGTTTTTTCCTTTAGCTTTACTAAACTTATCCAATAATTCTTGATCAACATCTTTTGAAGCCACTAATTTATAAGAATCTTCTAAAATTATTTGATCATCTTCATTTAATAAAACTAATAAATGATTAAAAGTTTCTTCACTTAATACATCACTTACAGCACTATCAAAACCACCTGCTTGAATACCGACTGATACAATATCTGACATATAATCAGGTAAAGCCAACTCTGATTGTGATTGCATGAATAATAAACCAACACAAAGTAAAATTGGTGCCCAAAACTTTTTAAAATAATGTTTCAATTTCAGCATTGTCTTTCTCCTTTATATTCTTCAATATTCAATTTAATAATATTTATTACATCATTTAATTGACTTATTTGTTCTTTACTAACACCTTTAAACAAATTAAGCATTTTTTCTTGTAATATTTCCATTCCTTCATTAATAAAAGTATCACCCATATCTGTAATATTTAAGATATAATTTCGTTTATCATGAATGTCTTGCTTTTTAGTAAGATATCCCATCTTTTCAAGACGTTGCAATCTAACTGATAAAGTTGCTTTAGTTACATTGAGTTTTTTTGCTAATGCATTTTGATTAATATTTTGATGTTTTTTAACAATCATCAATAATCTAACCTGACTAGCAGAAAAATCAAATTGTTTAGTTTTTTCATTTAATAAATAATGCATATTTTTATGCAAATCTTGAAAATTTTCAATTAACTTTTTTACATCATCATATTTAACATCCGACATTTTATACCTCCTTTCTAAAACAAATAATAGCATCTATTATTTAGTATACGAACCATTATAGTTAGTATCCAAACTATTGTCAATATAAACTTTTTACCCTAATTTTTGCCAAAAGAAAAATGTCTCATTAAATAAGGCATTTTTCTTTTAATTTAAATTATTTTATTTTTAAGTAATGTACTGTAATAAATGTAAAAATAGATTTTATTAAAGTTCATCGATACCTTTAAAAATACACAAATTAAGATAAGCTACTATAAATACCTTTATTTTGAGTAATTTTTATTATCATATGCACATAAAAAGATATCATCTTATAAATCTAAATGGGTAGCGATTAAGTTGTTTTCTAATCATTGGGTAAAATAATCTCTTTATCTAGGATATATGAATTAAAAACATCTTTATCCATTGTCATAACCTTAGTAAAAAATACTCCCTCAAAAGTTTTTAAACCAAACTTAACAATAGGTTGTTTAGCATTTTGAGAAATATTTTTTTGAATTAAATCGAAACTTTTTGATTCTAATAATTCTTTAGGTTTAAGATACTTATCTTCATTTTGATGTTGATAACTTTCTTCATTTTTAAAAATAGCAGCTTTGTTATATACTAAAATAAATATAGAATTTTCTTTGAAACTTTTAGGTTGTATATTATCTTTAAATGTGATTATTGATACACTATTTCCTATTTTATTTCTTAATTCACTAGCATTAATAGCGCCATTTTTAAACTCAATTAAACACCAGTTACAATCAAGCATACATAATACGTCTATAGAATCTGTTTTTTTAGATTTTGAAAAATTACTTTTGAAATAATCTTCTTGAAATAAATCAAAATTTACCACTTCATCTATAGAATCTGTCATATAAGATACTTTTCCAGTACCTTCAAATGAAGATGTGTCTTTCGAAGCTTCTTTTAAAGTTGTAATATATGAACTATAATTAATCATTTTCATCTAGTTCGTTTGCCAAATCTTCAAAAACTTGAAACGGTTCAGCTAATTTTTTGTATATTTTTTCAATATCTATTGTAACATCTTCAAAAAAAGCTTTATAATTTTGATCAATATCAGCTAAATAATATTTACATTTATCTGCAATCTTGCTTTTTGCAGAATATATCTGAATCGCCCTAATAAAATATGGACTATGCGAACTAATTAAGATATGTAAATTTAAAGTTTTTTGGAGTAAAACTAATAATTCTGCATATTTTAATTGCCACTTAGGATGTAGATGAATTTCAGGTTCATCTAGAATTATAGTTGCATTTTCAGTGATTTTAAAATCTTTAATTAATTTCAATAAAATAGCAAAACTTTTTACACCAGTTGATAAATTAGAAATATTTATTGACACATCTAAATTTTTTTCTTTAAATTTTAGTTCGCTATCTTCACGAATAAAATCACCATTTATTGAATCAATAATTTCTTTTTCTATTTGCAATAATATATTATCACTTAAAATTTGATTATATATGTTTGTTTCATTTATATCAGATGCTTTTTTCAAGATATTTACCATATGATCAGAATGATTTAAAAAAGTACCATCTTTATCATCGTAAAAAAATTTTTTCAGTGAATAATTGTTATAATTAGATGACAATTCATCGATTACAAAAGGACTATCATAATAAATAACTTCATTATTAATTCTTCTATAATCAATAACATTGATTTTTTGTTGTGAATCTTTAACATTAAATGCTATATTTTTATCCTTAATCTTTAATACAACATGGATATCATCCATATTATCGATCGGTAAAAACTGATCGCCAAATTCTATAGATAAAGAAAGAGACATCAATTTATTGATTTCTTGTTGTTTATCAGTTGATAAAATAGAAAAAAATTGATTTGCAAGTGTTTCAAATTCATCTATTTCAATATCATATTTTCTTAATAATAATTTAAATTTATTAATATATTGTCCAAATGGCATATCATTTTCATAAGCATTGATTACTTCATTAGCTATCTCATTTATTAAATTTTGATCATGAATTAGACGATTACGAATTATTTTAGATTTATAATTAACTTCTTGAGACTCATTAAAAATAAATACAGTTCTATTTAGTCTTGCTTTAATTGCAGAAAATTTTTGTTTATATAACCTTTCTTCATAATTATAAAAAGCTTGAAATAAACAAAATAACAATTTACTTATCGTACTTTTACCGGTACTATTTTCACCAGCAAGAACAGTGATTCCATTAATTTCAATATCGGCTTCTTTTATTTTAGCAAAGTTTTCTACATGTAACTTCATCCTATTTTTCCTTTCTATTTTTCTCACCTCCTTAAAACATCATTATATGTTTTTAAAAGCAAGAAAAATGTAAATTTTTGTATATATGGTATAAAGATTATAGCATGTTTATTAATAACCTTTCCATATAATAGCCAGAAATATTAAAAAAATATTATATGTATCTAAAAGAAAAATGACCAGAAACCATAACATTTCCAATCATCTTTAAATATAATTATTTAATCAACTAAATATTTTTCTAATAATCTAACAACTTCTTCAATTAAATCATCACAAGTAGCACGATTAACTTCTTTATCAGTTTTTCTAATTCCTAATAATTCTCCACAAATAACCGAACCATGAGATGCTTCAAATTCTTTACATAAAGCAGAAACTTTTTCATTAACAAATTTCTTTTGTTTAACATCTGCTTCACCTTTACCATATTTTAAACCAAGTGCCATTGCTCCACCTGTTAAAGTACCACAAATTTCACGAGTCATTCCAACTCCACCACCAAAACCATAGGCAATCGTCATTGCTTGATCCATTTCTAAATCAAATAAATCAACATAAGCTCCTAATACTGCTTGAGCACAATTATAACCCATATGATGTAAATCATATGCTTTTTTTACTCTTTCTTCAATATTCATTTCTATTCCTCTTTCTTATAAAATATTTATCTAATTTGACCTTTACCATAAATCAAATACTTAGTTGATGTCATTTCTTGCAAGCCAATTGGTCCTCGAGCATGTAATTTTTGAGTACTTATTCCTACTTCAGCTCCAAAGCCAAATTCGCCTCCATCAGTAAAGCGTGTTGAAGCATTATGATAAACACATGCTGAATCTAAAGAATCCATAAAATATTTAGCTGTAGCATCGTTATTAGTAATGATGCTTTCTGAATGTTTAGTTGAGTAATCATAAATATGTTCGATTGCTTCATCAATATTTTTAACGACTTTAAAATTACAAATATAATCATCATATTCAGTAGCATAATTTTGTTTTAATGCCAATTGACCATCTAAGTATTTTAATGTTTCAACATCTCCATAGATTGCGATGTTTTTAAACGGTTCTTTTATTTTCATTAAAAATTCAGTTGCAATATCTTGATGAACTAAAATTGTTTCAATAGCATTACATACTGATGGTCGTGACATTTTTGCATTGATTGCAATTTCTACTGCCATATCAAGATTAGCTTCTTTATCAATATATAAATGACATATTCCGGCACCTGTTTCAATTACTGGTACTGTGGCATTATTAACAACATGTTGAATCAATCCAGCTCCACCTCTAGGAATAACTACATCAACATAGTTATTTGCCCTAATAATCTCACTTACAATAGAACGATCAGTATTTTCAATTAATGTAACAATATTATCTGGTAAAATATCTCTAATTGCCATATTAATTACATTTATTAAAGCAACATTAGAATGAATTGCTTCTTTTCCGCCTTTTAAAACACAAACATTGTTTGTTTTAATACAAATTGAAGCAATATCTACTGTAACATTTGGTCTTGATTCATAAATTGTTGCAACCACTCCAATAGGAATTCTAATTTGTTTAATATCCAATCCATTTGGTCGTTTTATCTCCCGAACAACTTCACCAATACAATCTTTTAAATCAGCAATTTTTTCAACATCTTTAGCCATTGCTTCAATTCGCTGTTTTGTTAGTAATAAACGATCAATCATCGCTGATGATATACCATTTGCCTTAGCATTATTAATATCTTTAGCATTTTCAGCTAAAATATATTCGATATTTTCTAGTAATCCTTTACTAATTGCATCTAAAGCATTCATTTTTGTATATTTATCAATTTTTTGCATTTGACGACAAGCTAATTTTGCTAGTTTTAATTGATCTTCAATCATTATTTTTCACCCCTTCTACTAAAACCAAATTATTTGCATGAACAATTTCATCATAATCCTTATAATTTAATATATTTTCAATTTCACTAGTATTTAACCCTTTAATCAATTTAATTTCATCACTTGAATAATTAACTATTCCTCGTGCAAGTAAATTATCATTTTCATCAACAATATCAACAATTTGAGAAATTAAAAAATTCCCTGTAACATCAATGATTCCTTTAGGTAATAAACTGCTATGATTATTAACAAGTGCCTTTTTAGCTCCAGTGTCAACAATAATTTTACCTTTAGGCATACTACGATACATGATCCAATGCTCACGAGCACTTAACTTTCTACCCACATCACCATTAAAATATGTACCAACGTCTTGCCCATTCAATAAATCAACCAAAACATTTTCTTTACTACCATTAACAATTGCCATTGCACAACCATAATCGTTGCACACTTTAGCAGCTTTGATCTTTGTAACCATTCCTCCAGTACCTACTTTACTAGAAGCATCTTTAGCCATATTTTCAATTTCACTAGTAATACCATTAACATCACGAATCAATTTAGCATCTTTGTTAGTATGTGGATTATCATCATATAAGCCATCAATATCACTAACTAAAACAACCATATCAGCATCTACAGCTGGAACAATCAATGATGCTAAAGTATCATTATCACCAACTTTTATTTCATCAACCGCTAAAGTATCATTTTCATTAATAATTGGTACTACATCATATTTAATTAACGCTTGTAGTGCATGGTTAAAATTCATTAAACGCTTACGATCATCAAAATCATCATGATTTAATAAAATTTGTGCACATTTTAAATCAAATAAACTAAATAAATCCTCATATATTTGCATTAATGAAGCTTGACCAATTGCTGCTAATGCTTGCTTTTCGGGAATTGTTTGGGGACGTTCAGTAAGATTCATAATATGAACCCCTGCATTAATTGCTCCACTACTGACTAGCGTAATTTTAATTCCTTTACGCTTTATTTGGGCAATCTGCCAAATCAAATTCAATATCTTTTCTTTATTAATATTGCCCTTATCATCACATAGCGATGATGACCCAATTTTAATAATCAAACTTTTTACTTTACTTAAATCCCTCATAACTTTTCCTCCTGCAATTTCCTTAATTATACAAGTTTTATAGTCACATAACAACATTAAAGCTGTGATATTTTAATAATTAACAATCCATCATGATTTTAATGATTTCTTTATCAGTTTCTTTCATCCCGATTTTACCAAGACGAGCTACATTACGGATCGTATTTTCAACCCCTTTAACAACAATTCCATCACCGTCTTTAAACTCTTGTCCTTCTAAATACATTTTATAACCTAAAATTCCTGCATCAACACTTGCAGCAATTTTTGCTGCACAAGAAGATTTTGCTCCATCACAAATTATTCCTGAAGTAATTGCAAGCGAATTTACAAGAGTATGAGCAATACATTGATAATCACCACCATGTAAAAATGCAATTCCACTACCAGCAGCACATCCAGCACTTACTGCTCCACAATATGCTGATAAACGTCCGATTCCATTTTTTTGATGAATTGCAATTAAATTAGCTAAAACTAGAGCACGATATAATTTTTCATCACTAACATTTAAAGCCTTAGCATATTCAACGATTGGCAAAGTTATTGTAATTCCCTGATTTCCACTACCAGAATTTATCACTACTGGAAGTTCACAGCCACTCATTCTTGCATCACTACCAGCTGCTGCCATAGCTTTTGCTTTTGTAGCTGTATCATTTCCAGTTTTTAATAATACACTGCCAATATTAGCACCATAGTTATTAATAATTCCCTCATTTGCAATTTTGCTATTGTAGTCAATTTGGCGTTTAATTACCTCTTTAATGTCATCAATTTTTACAAGACAAGCAAATTCATAAATATCAGCGACATTTAATTCATCATAATTTAAAACAATTTTATCATTGAATTTCTGATTTTCTTTTGAAAAAAGAATCTCATTATCTTTTTCAATTAAAATAATATTAGTATGCGAATCGACAATTCGTACACTTGCATAATGATCACCTTCAAATAATGTAATTTTTATATCTAAAATATATTCACTATCTAGTGGTTTGATTTCAATACAATCTCTTTTTAAGAATTCATTGATTGCAGCAATTTCTTCGTCTTTAACATCAGCAATTACTTCTAATAACTTATTTGTATTTCCCGCAACAATTCCAGCTGCTACTGCTGCCTCAATTCCTTTTAAACCATTAGTATTAGGAACGACTACACTTTTTACATTTTTAATAATATTCCCACTTACTTCAACTAAACATCTCTCTGGCATTTTATTTAAAATATCATGAGCTTTACTAGCACAATATGATAAAGCAATTGGTTCTGTACATCCCATTGCAGGAACAAGCTCCTCTTTTAGTATTTGAATATACGTTTGATATTTAATATTGTTCATTATTCTATACAATCCTTTCTGTTTTTACTAACATAATCTATTTTACCATAAATCTTAACAAAATTACTCAATTTTCTTATTGTATCATGACATTCTAACGTGTTACAATGTAGAAAAATGATTAAAGGAGATATATTGTTACAATGAAATTAATTATACCTGAAAATTATGATCCCGTACTAGATTTACGGCAAACACAAGAGGCAATTAAATATATTCGTGATACTTTTCAAAAAGAAATTGGAAGAGCTTTACAGCTTTCTAGAATTTCAGCCCCTTTGTTTGTTCCAAAAAGCAGTGGGTTAAATGATAATTTAAATGGTGTAGAAACACCTGTTTCATTTATTATTCCACAAATGCCAAATGAAGAAATCGAAGTAGTTCATTCACTTGCTAAATGGAAAAGAATGGCTTTAAAAAAATATGGTTTCAAAATGCATGAAGGTCTATATACAAATATGAATGCCATTAGAAAAGATGAAGAAGTTGATAACTTACATTCATATTATGTTGATCAATGGGATTGGGAAAAAATTATTTCTAAAGAAGAAAGAAATGAAGAAACATTAAAACGTCATGTTTTAAAAATATTTAAAGTTATAAAACATATGGAACATGAAGTATGGTACAAATATCCCCATGCTGTAAATAGATTACCAGATAAAATACATTTTTTCACATCACAAGAATTAGAAGATCGTTATCCTGATTTAACACCTACTGAACGTGAAACTGCAATGTGTAAAGAATATGGATGTATCTTTGTAATGGGCGTTGGAAAAAAACTTAAAAGTGGTATTAAACATGATGGACGTGCTCCAGATTATGATGATTGGGATTTAAATGGTGATATTTTATTCTGGTTTGAACCACTTAAATGCGCTTTAGAAATTTCATCAATGGGGATTCGTGTAGATGAAGATAGTCTAGTTAAACAATTAGAAACAGAAAATTGTTTAGATCGTTTACAATTACCATATCATCAACAAATTATGAATAAAGAATTACCATACACTATTGGTGGTGGTATCGGTCAATCAAGATTATGTATGTTATTACTTAAAAAAGCTCACGTTGGTGAAGTTCAAGCAAGTATTTGGCCTCAAGAAATGATTGATGAATGTAGTAAACATAACATTAATTTATTATAGTTTTTAAAAGCACTAACAAGTGCTTTTTTATTTTATCAAATATAAAAGCTGTGATTTTCATCACAGCTTATTTAGATAAATCAATTTTTGCAAGTATATTTGCAAGACCAATATAAGAAGCTGGTGTCATATCAATTAAAGTTTGACGATCTTGATCAGATAAAATATCTAAGCTTTCTGCAAATTTCAAGATATCTTCTTTAGAAATACTCTTACCTCTTGTCAACGCTTTTAATGTATCATAAGCATCAGGTACACCATATTTTCTTAACATTGTTTGAATTGGTTCTGCTAATACTTCCCATTTTTCATTTAAATCATAAGCAAGTTTTTCTTTATTTACTACACATTTAGCTAAACCATTTGTAGTTTCATTAATTGCTTGTAAAGAATATCCAAATGCTAAACCTAGATTTCTTTGACTAGAAGAATCTGATAAATCACGTTGCATTCTTGATTTAGGAAGTTTATTTGATAAAGCTACACAAATATTATTTGACATATCAATATTAGCTTCACTATTTTCAAAACGAATTGGATTAACTTTATGAGGCATTGTACTACTTCCAACTTCACCTTTAACTGGTATTTGTTTAAAGTATTCCATTGAAATATACAACCACATATCAACATCAAAATCAACTAATACATTATTAAAATGACGAATTCCATCTAAAATATGACAAGTATAATCATGACTTTCAATTTGTGTAGTTAATGGATTAAAAGTTAAGCCTAAATACTCTTCAACAAATTTCTTAGCCATAGTTTGCCAATCAATATCAGGGAAAGCTGTTAAAATAGCACTGTAGTTACCTGTTGCCCCATTAAATTTAGCTTTAATTTTAATACTTTCAATATTTTCAATACTTGATAAGAAACGATATGCATAAACTTTAAATTCCTTACCAATTGTAGTTGGTGTTGCTGGTTGACCATGAGTATGTGCAAGCATTGCATCTTCACTATGTTCATCAGCCCATTTATCAATAAGTGCTGCAAATTCTTTTGCCTTAGGTAACCAAACATCTTTTAAACCATATTTTAACATACATGCATATGATGTATTATTAATATCTTCAGAAGTACATCCAATATGAACGAAACTTTGTAAATATCCAAATCCTAACGCTTCAAGCTTTTCATCAATAAAATACTCAACAGCTTTAACATCATGACGAGTAGTATTTTCAATTTCTTTGATTCTTGCAAAAGAATCATAATTAAATTCACTAGAAATAGCTGTAAGTTTATCAATATCTTTTACATCAAATTTAGCTAAAATATCGCTTTCAACATTTTCAATTAAAAACTTTAACCATTGAATTTCAACAAAAACACGATACTTTACTAATGCATATTCAGAAAAATACTCACCTAATGCATCTTTAATCCCTGAATAACGTCCATCTAAGGGACAAAGTGTTAAACATTCAAACTCTTGTTTTTCCATTCTATTTTCCACCTTTAAAATAATCTACACCTGCTTCAAATAATTTTTGATCCATTTCACCATAAACATTTTTAAAGCGGTTTTCACCTTGACGTTCACTATGACCCATTTTACCAATAACACGACCATCACGAGAAATAATTCCTTCAATCGCATACATTGAACCATTTGGATTATAAGGTGTTTGCATTGTTACCTTACGATTAGGGTCAACATATTGAGAGAATACTTGTCCATTTTCAAACAATTCTTCAATAACTTCTTTTGGCGCTACAAAACGACCTTCACCATGACTAACTGGAATTGTATGAATATCATCAACATTTACATATTTTAACCAAGGTGATTTGACACTTCCAATTCTTGTATCTACCATTTGTGAAACGTGGCGACCAATTGTATTGAAAGTTAATGTTGGATCATCTTTAGACATATCTTGAATTTTACCATATGGTAATAATCCTAACTTAATTAATGCCTGGAATCCATTACAAATTCCAATCATCAATCCATCACGATTATCCAATAAATCACTAATTGCATCTTTTAAACGAGGATTCTTTAATACTGTAGCAATAAATTTACCAGAACCTTCAGGTTCATCACCAGCACTAAATCCTCCTGGTAACATTACAATATTAGCTTGTCTAATTGCTGCTTCTAATTCATTAATTGAATCTGTAAGCATTTGTTCAGTTTTATTTCTAATTAAAACTAATTGAACTTTTGCTCCAGCTTTTTCAAAAGCACGTTTTGAATCATATTCACAGTTAGTTCCTGGGAATACCGGAATAACTACAAGTGGTATTTCAACAGTAACTTTTGCTTTTAAAGTAGAACGTGTATTACATGCAGCTACTTTAATTTCACTTGTAGGTGCTACTTCTCTTGTTGGATAGACACTTTCTAATGGTGCCTTATTAATTGCATATGCTTCATCTAAAGAAATAGCTTCATGTCCATATGATAATACTTCACTATCATTAGTAGTACCAACGATACGATAATTATCAAAAACATCTAAATCTTCTTCATTTTTAACTTCAATGATGATATTTCCATAATCACGCATTACATAACTATCTAAATCATATTCACCATTAAAAGCAACCCCAATACCATTACCAAAAGCCATCTTACTAACGGCTTCAATTACACCACCATCTTTTACAGTATATGCACTATAAATTTTATTTTCTTTCATTAATGCCATAATAGCATCATATTGTTTTTGTAAATGATCAAAATCAAATACATGATATTTATCTTTATTAATAACAACTTCTACTAATACATGTCCTGCTTCTTTAACTTCAGGTGTCATAATATCATCAACATCACTACTAGTAATTGCAAAAGATACTAGTGTTGGCGGTACATGTAAATCCTCAAATGAACCAGACATACTATCTTTACCTCCAATTGAAGGTAATTTTAAAGCATTTTGAACACGATAAGCACCAAGTAATGCTGCTGTAGGTTTCCCCCAAGTAGTTGGATTTGTTAATAATTTTTCAAAATATTCTTGGAATGAAAAACGAATATTATGATAATTTCCACCCATTGCAACAATTTTCGCAATTGATTCAACAATTGCATAAATTGAACCATGGTATGGTGACCATTTAGAGATTACTGGATTATATCCATAAGTCATGATTGAAGCTGTTGTTGTTTCTTTTCCTAGCACTGGAATCAATGCTGCCATTCCTTCAGTTTCACTATGATATTTAATTCCTCCAAAAGGTGATAACACTGTACCATTACCAATTGAAGAATCAAATCTTTCAATTAAACCTTTTTGAGAAGCAACACTTAATTTAGATAATGTCTTAGTTACAGTATCAACAAAATTACTTTGTGGTTGTTTATCAAATGGTGTATTTTCAAAATCAGGTAACATAATTTTAACATCTTGATAACGTTTTGCTCCAGCTGCATCTAAGAACTCACGTGAAATATTAACAATATCTTTACCCATATGTCTCATTATCAAACGATTTTGATCAGTAACAATAGCAACTTGAACAACCTCTAAGTTTTCCTTAGCACATTCAGCTTTAATAAAATCAACATCTTTACTATCCACTACAATTGCCATACGTTCTTGTGATTCAGAAATTGCTAACTCTGTTCCTGTTAAACCATCATATTTCTTTAAGACAGCATCTAAATCAATTTCTAGACCTGGTGCTAATTCACCAACAGCAACGCATACTCCACCTGCTCCAAAATCATTACAACGAACAATTTTTTCACTTACTTCTTTATTTCTAAATAAACGTTGAATTTTTCTTTCTTCAACTGGATTACCTTTTTGAACTTCAGCTCCTGCTGTTTCAATTGACTTAATATCATGAGATTTAGAAGAACCAGTAGCTCCACCAATTCCATCACGTCCAGTACGACCACCAATCAATAAGACAACATGTCCTTTTAATGGTTCTAAACGTTTAACTTGTTCTTTTGGCGCAGCAGCCACTACTGCACCTAATTCCATTCTTTTAGCTACATAACCTTCATCATAAATTTCATGAACATAACCAGTTGTTAACCCAATTTGGTTACCATAAGAAGAAAAACCATGAGCTGATTCTTGACAAATCTTACGTTGTGGTAATTTCCCTTTAATTGTTTCTTCTAATGATTTACGTGGGTCTCCTGCTCCAGTAATACGCATACTTTGATATACATAAGCTCGTCCTGATAATGGATCACGAATTGCTCCACCTAAACAAGTTGCTGCTCCACCGAATGGTTCAATTTCTGTTGGATGATTATGTGTTTCATTTTTAAACATCAATAACCATTGTTCATCACCATCAGTTGTATGAACTGTAATTTCTACTGAACAAGCATTAATTTCTTCAGAAACTTCTAAATCATCTAAATAACCTGTTTTACGTAATTCTTTCATTGAAATAGTCGCTAAATCCATTAATGTAAGTGGACGTTTAGTATCAATTCCATAAACTAAATGACGACTAGTTTTATAATTTTCAATATCTTTTTCTAAAATTTCTTTAAAAGCACCATTTTCAATATCTAAATCAGTAATAACAGTAGCAAAAGTAGTATGACGACAATGATCTGACCAATATGTATCTAATACTTTTAATTCAGTTTCAGTAGGATCACGTTTTTCTTCATTTTTAAAGTAATCTTGTGTAACTTTTAAATCATCATAATTCATTGCCATTCCATTATCAACTAAGAACTTTTCAAGTTCTTCTTTACTAAACTCATTAAAACCAGTGATTGTAGATACAGGTTTAATTTCTGGCACTTCATCATTTAAATTTTCTGGTTTATCTAAAGACGCTAGACGTTGATCTACCGGATTAATTAAAAAACCTTGGATTTTATTTAAAACATCATCTTTATTACCAGCAAAAGTAATTGCAAATACACGAGCACATTTTACTTTAGCACTAGTATTACCAGTTAAAATAGCAAAACATTGCTCACAAGAATCTGCTCTTTGATCATATTGACCTGGTAAAAACTCAATAGCAAAGATTGCTTCATCTTCATTTTTAGGGAAATCTTCTTGATAAACATCATCAACCATTGGTTCAGATAAAATTGTATCAATACCTTTATTTAAAATATCATCACTTATTCCTTGAACATCATAACGGTTGATAACTCTTAATGTTTTGATTTCTAATCCCAACTGTTCAATTAAATTATGTTTAATTTCATTTGCTTCTGTTGCATACGCTGCTCTTTTTTCAACGTATATACGTTTTACATCACTCATTATTATCCCCCTATCTAAGTCCAATATCTTTGCGGTAATATTTACCTTCAAAATCAATCTTATCAGCTACTGCATATACTTTATTTCTTACATCTTCTAATGATGAACCAGTTGCACAAATATTTAAAACACGTCCGCCACTAGTAACTAATTTACCATCTTTAATGGCAGTTCCTGCATGGAATATAACACAATCATCACAGTCATCAATATTTTTAATTTCAATTCCTTTAGCGTAGCTTCCAGGATATCCTCCACTTGCAAGAACTAGACAAGCAACATGTTGATCATTCCATTTAACTTCTACATCTTTTAATGTCTTTGTTGCACAACCAACCATGATATCATACAAATCACTATCTAATCTTAACATAATTGATTGTGTTTCTGGATCACCAAAGCGAACATTAAATTCTAATACTTTAGCTTTACCATTTTCAATCATTAAACCAATAAAAACAACACCACGATAATCCATATTATCGGCTTTTAACCCTTTCATAAAAGGATCCAAAATATCATTTTTTAATACTTCATCGATATTTTCTGGCATAAATGGATTTGGTGAAACAGTTCCCATACCTCCTGTATTAGGACCAATATTACCATCATAAATTTGTTTATGGTCTTTGGCACTTACCATTGGAACAATCGTCTCACCATCACAGAAACATAGTAATGAACATTCAAAACCAGTTAAAAATTCTTCCAATACTACTTTACTTCCAGCACCATCTAAACTTCCATCAACCATCATTTCTTTTAGTGTTGTTTTAGCATCATCTACATTATCAACAATAACTACACCTTTACCTGCTGCTAAACCATCAGCCTTAATTACTAATGGATAATCAAAATCATTAATTGCCTCAATAGCTTCATCATAACTATTAACTTCTTTATACTTAGCAGTTGGTATATTATGTCTAACCATAAAATCTTTAGAAAAAGCTTTACTCCCTTCTAAAGTTGCAGCATGTTTAGTTGGACCAAAAGCCATTAACCCTGCAGCTTCTAAATCATCGGCTAAACCATTGCATAAAGGTACTTCAGGACCAATAACTGTCAAATCTATTTTATTTTCTTTAGCAAAATCAACAATCATCTTGTTATCTTCAACGCTACCTTCAATACATTCACCAATCTTAGCAATCCCTGGATTTCCAGGAATTGCATAGATTTTATCTACCTTACTACTTTGATTTAATTTATAAGCAATGGCATGTTCACGTCCACCACTACCAATTACTAGTACTTTCATATATTCAAACCTCTCTATTAATGTCTAAAATGTCTATATCCTGTAAATACCATTGGAATTCCTTTTTCATTACAGAAATCAATGGAATCTTGATCACGAATTGATCCACCAGGTTGTACAATTGCACCAATTCCCGCATTATAAGCAACCTCAGCACAATCACTAAATGGGAAGAATGCATCACTTGCAAGTACAGCCCCATTAAAATCTTTATCTGGGTTGTTATGAATAGCATTTTCTAATGCCCATACACGAGAAGTTTGTCCACCACCAACTGCTAAAGTAACACCATCTTTAACAATACAAATAGCATTAGATTTAACAAATTTAACTACACGCATTCCAAATTCCATATCACTAATTTGTTCTTTTGTTGGCTTAGCTTCAGTTACATAATTCATTTCCTTAATCATTTTAGTATTAATATCTTGAACTAAAACTTTACCCTCTAAATACTTAATATCATATTTTGCTTCTCTTACATCTAAGTTTTTAAGTTTTAAAATACGTAAATTCTTCTTTTTCTTTAATATTTCTAAAGCGTCCTCATCAAAGTCAGGAGCAGCTACGATTTCTAAGAAGATCTTATGCATTTCTTCGGCAGTTTTTTTATCAATTTTATAATTAACCGCCACAATTCCACCAAAAATACTTTGAGGATCAGCATTATAAGCTTTCATATATGAATCATAACCATCTTTACCAATTGCAACCCCACAAGGTGTTGAATGTTTGATTGCTGCTGTAACAATTTGATCATTAAATTCACGAACTACTGCTACTGCTCCATATAAATCATTTACATTATTAAACGAAATTTCTTTACCATGTAATTGTTCATAATCCAATAAACTATGTTGAACAAATGGATCAACATAAGCATTAGCTCTTTGTTGAGAATTTTCACCATAACGTAAATGTTCAGTTTTTTTCAAACTAATGTTTAATACATCAGGGAAATCATCTCCAACAATACCAGCAAAATAACGTGAAATCATCGCATCATATGCTCCTGTAGTTGAAAATGCTTTATATGCAAGATTTAATCTAAAATCATAGTCATCTTGATTATCTTTAATTGCTGTTAAAGTAGCATCATAATCCTTAGGATCAGTAACAATTAAAACATCTTTAAAATTCTTAGCTGCTGAACGAATCATTGAAGGGCCACCAATATCAATATTTTCAATCATATCTTCCATTGGTTTACCTGCTTTTAAAGCTTTTTCAAATTCATATAAATTAACACAAACTAAATCAATTGGCTTAATATCCATCTCTTTAACTGTTTCAACATGTTCAGGAACATCGCGACGGAACAATAGTCCTCCATGAACTTTAGGATGTAATGTTTTAACACGTCCATCTAAAATTTCTGGAAATCCTGTTACATCATCAATTGCAATACATGGAATATTTGCTTCTTGTAATTTTGACATTGTTCCTCCAGTAGAAACAATTTCAAATCCTAATTCCACTAAACCCTTACAAAAATCAACGATACCATCTTTATTAGTAACACTAACTAATGCTCTTTTCATTTACTTCACCTTAGCCCTTTCATTTTCAACAACAATTTTACCATTACAATATAAAGCAACAGCTTTAGGCAAAATTCGATGTTCAATTTCTAAAACTCTTGCCTGAATATCTTCAGGATTATCTAAATCATCAATATTACATGCTTCTTGTAAAATAATTGGACCTCCATCTACTTCACTGCTGACAAAATGAACAGTTGCTCCAGTTACTTTAACACCGCGTTTTAATACCGCTTCATGTACATGCATTCCATAATATCCCGGTCCACAAAAAGAAGGAATAAGTGATGGGTGAATATTAATTATTTTATTTGGATACGCATCAATCAAGACATCACTTAAAATCGCTAAATAGCCAGCTAAAACAACTAAATCAACTTCACGTTCTTTTAGCATTTTAACAATCAATTCATCATCTTTTTTTACAACTGCTGTTTCAATTCCAGCTTTTTTAGCACGTTCTAATCCATATGCATTTTTACGATTAGAAATAACTAAAACAATTTTACCATTAATTTGATTAGCTTCAATAGCATCGATAACTGACTGTAAATCAGTTCCACCACCAGAAACAAAAACGGCAATTTTTAACATAATTTTACCCCTTTGTCACCTGCTTCAACATGACCTACAACATAACATTCATCGCCAGCTTCTTTGATTGCTGCCATTGCTTTATCAACATCTTTTGGATCAAGAGCAATAACCATACCTAATCCCATATTAAAAGTATTATACATCATATCTTCACTGATATTACCATTTTTAGCAATCAAATCAAAAATTGCAGGAACAGTATAACTATCTTTATTAATTATAGCTTTTATTCCTTCTGGTAGCATTCTAGGAATATTTTCATCAAAACCACCACCAGTAATATGGCTACATCCTTTTACAACAACACCAGCATCTTTAACATTTTTAAGTGCTTTTACATAAATTCTAGTTGGCATCAATAAAGCTTCACCTAATGTCTTACCAAGTTCATCATAATATGTATCTAAAGATTCTTTAGTCATTTCAAAAACCTGACGTACAAGTGAAAAACCATTACTATGAACTCCACTTGAAGCAATTCCTACTAAAACATCACCAGGTTTGATATTTTCACCATTAATAATATCTTTTTTATCAACTACACCTACTGCAAAACCAGCTAAATCATAGTCATCCTCTGGCATAAGTCCTGGATGTTCAGCTGTTTCACCACCAACTAAAGCACATCCTGATTGTTTACAACCTTCAGCTACCCCACTTACAATTGTTGCAATTTTTTCAGGATAATTTTTACCACAAGCAATATAATCTAAGAAAAATAATGGTTCTCCTCCAGAACAAGCAATATCATTAACACACATTGCTACAGCATCAATTCCAATTGTATCATGCTTATCCATAATAAAAGCAAGTTTTACTTTTGTTCCACAACCATCAGTTCCTGATAGAAGAACTGGCTCATCCATATTTTTGATTGCACTTAAATCAAATGCTCCAGCAAATCCACCAAGTCCTCCTAGAACTTCTGGTCTTAAAGTTTCTTTAACATGTTTTTTCATTAATTCAACTGATTTATAGCCTGCTTCAATATCTACTCCAGCCTTTTTATAATCCATTTTTATTTCTCCTTTATTATTTTTGCATTCTTGCAAGTACTGCTTTATAAGTTTCGATTAGATCACCGATGTCTTGTCTAAATACATCTTTATCATATTTTTGATTAGTTTCTACATCCCATAAACGGCAAGAATCTGGAGAAATTTCATCAGCTAATAAAATTTCGCCATCAGGAGTTTTTCCAAACTCAATCTTAAAATCAACTAATTTTAAATTTAAACTCAAGAAAAATTCTTTTAATAATTCATTAATCTTTAAAGTTTCTTGTTTAATAAAATTATATTCATCTCTTGTACATAATTTTAAAGCAACAGCATGATCTTCATTGATTAATGGATCACCATAATCATCATTTTTATAACTAATTTCAAAAATTGGTTCATCTAAAACGATTCCTTCAGGTGCTCCTAATCTTTTACAAAAAGATCCTGTAGTAATATTTCTAACAATCACCTCTAATGGGAAAATATCAACTTTTTTAACTAAAATATCACGATCATTTAATTTTTTGATCATATGAGTTTTAATTCCAGCTTCTTCCAACATATCAAAAATGATACAAGAAATTGTATTATTTAAAACCCCTTTACCTTCAAATTGATCATGTTTAACTCCATTACCTGCAGTTGCATCATCTTTATAATGAATTAAATATTCATCTTCCTTTTCAGTTAAATAAACTTGTTTTGCTTTTCCTTCATATAATAATTCTGCCATTTTTTCTAATCTCCTCTTATTTATATTTTTCCATTACTTCAACATTTGCTTCCATTGCTTGAGCTTCCATTTCTTTACGATAAGCAACTAATTTTTCTTTAATATCATCATGTTTAATTGCCATAATCTGTAAAGCTAAATATGCTGCATTTTTACTACCATTGATTGCTACTGTTGCAACAGGTATCCCTGAAGGCATTTGAACAATTGATAATAAAGCATCCATACCATCTAATGTTGAACCGCTAATTGGCACTCCAATAACTGGTAAAACTGTTTGTGAAGCAACTACCCCTGGTAAAGCAGCTGCCATTCCTGCGGCTGTAATAATAACTTCTGTACCATCTGTTTCTGTTTCTTTAATAAAACTACTTAAACCAAGATGAGCACGATGAGCTGAAAGACATCTAACATTTACCTCAACTCCATAATCTTTTAAAATACTGATTGCTGGTTCTACTTTACTTAAATCACTAGTTGAACCCATAATGATTGCTACTTTCATATTTCCACCCTTTCATATTAAATCACGATAATCTATTTAAAATAATCCAGTAATTTTACCATCTTTATCAATATCCATATTGACAGCTGCTGGACGTTTTGGAAGTCCTGGCATTCTCATAATACTACCAGAAATCGCCACTAAAAATCCTGCTCCAGCTGATGGAATAAGATCATTGATCTTAATTGTAAATCCGCTAGGACGGCCTAATAATGTTGGCTGATCAGATAAAGAATATTGTGTTTTAGCCACACATATTGGTAATTTCCCTAATCCTTGAGCTTCATATTTTTTCATTTTTGTAATTGCTTTTTTATCAAAAGCAACACCACTAGCTCCATATATTTCTTTTGCAATAACTTCAATTTTTTCTTTGATTGATAAATCTAAATCATATAGTGGTCTATAATTAGCTTCTTTAGTTTCTAGTACTTCTAATAATTTTTGAGCCAATTCAATTCCACCATCGCCACCTTTAGCAAAAACTTCAGAAATTGCAACATCAACTCCCATTTTATTACAAGTATCTTTTAAAAGTTGTAACTCAGCTTCACTATCAGTTGGAAAAACATTGATAGCTACTACAGCTGGTAAATTATATTTTTTAATATTTTCAATATGTTTTTCTAAATTTTCTACACCCTTAGCTAATGCTTCTAAATTTTCATTAGCCAATTCTTTTTTATCAACACCACCATGCATCTTTAATGCTCTTACTGTAGCAACAATTACTACTGCTTGAGGATCAAGATCAGCTTGGCGACATTTAATATCTAAAAATTTCTCAGCCCCTAAATCAGCACCAAAACCTGCTTCAGTAATTGCATAATCACCTAATTTGATTGCTAATTTAGTTGCCATAACTGAATTACATCCATGTGCAATGTTTGCAAATGGACCACCATGAACAAAGACTGGCGTATGATCCAATGTTTGAACTAAGTTTGGTTTGATTGCATCTTTTAATAGCAGTGTAACTGCACCTGTTGCTTCAATATCATTAACAGTAACTGGATTACCATCATAATCATAAGCAACGATCATTCTTCCAGCGCGTTCTTTTAAATCATCTAAACTTGTCGCTAAACAAAGAATAGCCATTACTTCACTTGCTACTGATATGTCAAAACCATCTTCACGAGGCACACCATTTACTTTACCGCCTAACCCGCAAACAATATTACGTAAAGCACGATCATTTAAATCGACAACTCTTTTCCAAACAATATTACGAACATCAATATTTAACGGATTTCCTTGATGAATCGAATTATCAAGCATTGCTGCAATTAAATTATTAGCAGCAGTGATAGCATGGATATCTCCAGTAAAATGTAGATTGATATCTTCCATCGGTACTACTTGAGCGTATCCTCCACCAGCAGCGCCACCTTTGATTCCAAAACATGGTCCTAAAGAAGGTTCTCGCATAGCTACTACTGATTTTTTCCCTAGTTTATTTAAAGCTTGTGATAACCCAATCATTGTTGTCGTTTTTCCTTCCCCAGCAGGTGTTGGATTAATCGCTGTTACAAGAATCAATTTTCCATCAGGATTGTTTTCTAAACGATTAATTGCTGACAAAGAAATTTTAGCTTTATACTTACCATATAATTCTAAATCATCTTCTTGTAAACCAACTTTTTTAGCAATTTCACTAATTGGTTTCATTTTAGCACTTTGTGCAATTTCAACATCACTTAACATACTGCCACCCTTTCAATTATAATTTTCACATTCTTCTAAAGATACCATTTAAACAATTAAAATACACCTAATTTATACCATATTTATACGTTTTTCTCAACTGATACAAACGTCCATAACAGTACTTTTACATTATCTTTAGAATTAAAAAAGAGCCCGCACTAATCCAGACTCTTGCCCAGACGGTCGGCTCTTCTATGATTATACTCCCTGTGGTTAATTCCACTTCCGTCAGTCGTATAACTAAATGCATAATACCATTAATTTATATAAGATTCAAGCATTTACAAAAAAAATATCGATTTTATCTCAAGTTAAAAAATTAACAAAATATATGATAACTAATGGTATTATAAGTAGCTTAATTACCTTTTTAAAACGCTGTTGATTATGGGTTATTTCTTGTCCATTTAGCTTACTTTTAAAAATAACAAGATAACTAATCAAAAAATCAAACAAACATACAATTAAACACACCACACTAAACTTGAGCATATCAACATTACCAGAAATTCTCCCTCCTAATAATCCGATCAGCAAAATAATATAACCACTATATAAAAAATAAAATAACATTTTAATCACAACAATTACCTATTAATAACTATACCTTTCTACTTTCTTTAAAACTCGATCTTTTTCATCACCCTGTAAAATCATCGGCTGATAATTATTTCTATTACTCGCTGAAGTAATTGAACAAGGAATGATTTCATAATTACTGTCATTATAAACACCATCCACAAAATTCATTGTAATCGAATAAATCATCGTATCACTATCACTAGGATTACGATTACCTCCAAAACAAAAATTACCTAAAGAATAAACAATCTGTTTGCCATTATACTCTTCAATTCCCTGCAAGACATGAGGATGTGCTCCAACTACTAAATCTGCTCCACTATCAATAGTAAATTTTGCAAGATTACGTTGATCATCATTAGCATAATATTCTCGTTCTATTCCCCAATGAAAATATACAACAACCACATCGACTTCTTGATTCATTTTTAAATCATCAATTGCATTTTTTATTGTCTTTCGTCCCTGTTCATTGTTCATTGACACCGACATCGAACGATACCCTAAAAAACCTATTTTTATCCCTTTTACTTCTTTAACAAAAGAAGTTTCATAACCAAAATATCCAATTCCCTTTTCATCGAGTACAGCTTTAGTATCATTCATCCCTTGTTTATAATAATCTTCTGAATGATTATTAGCTAAACTTACAGCTTCAATACTACCATCCACCAAAATATTTGCATACTCTTTTGAGCCCTTAAAAGGAAATTGCTTTTCAACATGTGCAGTTGCACTAGTTAATGGTCCTTCAAGATTAACAACGGTTAAATCATCACTTTCAAAAACATTTTTTACATTTTTTAAAAAATATGAACTATCTTTCCCATTTTTTTCATACTCTTGATCAAACGAACCAGAATATGCCTGATTAGCATAATTACCTAATGTAAAATCACCAGCAAAACTTAATTTAATACTTGTTTTAACTGGCTTTTTTTCTACCGTCGTGTTACTTGCTTCTTCTTTTTTTATTTCAGTCTTTTTAACTTCTTTATTATCATTACCAAAACATCCCGTAAGCAAGCATAACATTGCTATTAATATTAGTATCTTTTTCATAACTGTTCTCCTTTTAAATAATTATATCAAACCATATTATCACTTTAAATATCATATTGTTATTTATGGTACTTTAATTTATAATACTGCTAGGAGTGATTGAAGTGATTAAAGAAATAATAAACAAATTAGATTACGATAAATTATTAACTCAAAGTGATCCAAATATTAATTTAGTTAGAGATTATTTGGAACATGGAAATTTATATGGTTATTTTGTTAATAACGAACCAGTATCATTTATTGCTGTTGAAATAATCGATGGAAATGTAGAAATTAAAAATATTTTAACGTTAGTAGAACATCGTGGTAATGGCTATGCAAAAGCGTTAATAAAATTTGTTGAAAAAACATATAGTAATTATGATACTTTTTTATTATCAACAGCAAATTCAAGTTTTGAAAACATTACTTTTTATACCCGCCTAGGTTATGTATATAGCCATCGCATTGAAAATTTCTTTTTGGATTATTATCCAAAAGAAATATTTGAAAATCAAATGCAGGCAACTGACCTAATGTACTTTAAAAAAAGCATTAAAAACATAAATTAAAATAAATATTCTGTTTACTTATAATTATTATTTTTAATATTGAGTAATTTGACTTTTATAACCAACATAAATATGATTATTTACTAGTCCAATATACCAAAAAGACAATGTTCATTTTGAACTATTGTCTTTTTATACTTAACTTAATTAATTTTTTCCAACCTCTTTTAATCTTACTATTTTAAAAATTCTTTAATTTCATTAATACTTCGATTATCTAAGATCATTTCAAATATCTTATCATATTGTTCATTATTTAA
>ERZ791922.386-NODE-386-length-29919-cov-3.517144_pt1 | contig 29919 bp, 39 predicted proteins | sample MGYA00510134_ERZ791922 | MGnify/ENA primary metagenome ERZ791922 (study PRJEB30046, sample SAMN00792101) | human gut metagenome | study: EMG produced TPA metagenomics assembly of the A metagenome-wide association study of gut microbiota in type 2...
CCTGCGACCTCTTGATCCCAAATCAAGCACTCTAGCCAAACTGAGCCACACCCCGGTAAATAAATTCACACATTATATTCTGTTTTGCATCCTTAAGAGGTGTTCTCTGTCAGACGCAAGAGTTATTATATATGACAAAAAGGTGAATGTCAACACTTTTTTTATAAGATTTTTCATCCAGTTTATGCCATCCCATATTTAAGAATGTCCTAAAGATTATCATCTATAAAATTAAGTGTGTAATGCGCTTCTCCTTTTGAATCAATATCCATTAGGATAAACGTTGGTATTCGCCCTGTTTGTCTAGGTTGTGTAATACTACCAGGATTAATGACAGCGAGATTATCATCTGTCAAATCAATCAACGGTTGATGAGTATGTCCAAACATCACGATGTCTGCACCATTTAGCACAGCAGCCTCTTTAAGTTGCTCTATTCCATAATTCACACCGTACCGATGACCGTGTGTTAACATTACATAGTATTTCCCGATTTCTAAAAATCTTTCACGTGGAATATCGGTAAAATAATCATTATTTCCAGAAACCATCTCAACAGGGCAATCCGCTAACGCTTCGATATAGGTTGCATCACCTTCCAAGTCTCCAAGATGGATTAACATATCAATTGGAGAGACCTTTTTTAAAGCTCTCTCCAAATAATAACATCTACCATGTGAATCACTTACAATTAGTATCTTCATGAATGTTCTCCTAAACCTATAATTCTTCCTTCATTGCATTCAACGCTTTCGCCCGATGACTAATTGTATTCTTTTGCTCTGCAGATAATTCCGCAGTAGTACAACCGTATTCTGGAACAACAAAAATTGGATCATATCCAAATCCATTCTCACCAGCTATCTTATGACCAATGTTGCCTTCAATGGTTGCTCTCTTAACCTTTATCTCTCCATTTGGCCATGCACATGCAATGACGCATACAAATCGAGCCGAACGTTTCTCCTCTGGTACTCCAGAAAGTAAGGATAAGATATGATTATTTTTAATATCATAAGAGGTATCTTCTCCAAGATAACGTGCGGAATATACACCTGGTGCTTTATCAAGGTAATCAACTTCAAGTCCGGAATCATCGGCTAAAACAATCTCTCCTGTAATCTCCATTATAGTTTTTGCCTTAATTATAGCATTCTCTTCAAAGGTTGTCCCTGTTTCTTCAATCGCGACCTCGATTCCAGCCTCCTTCATCGATACAACTTCGTAATCTAAGTCTTTTAGTATCATCCGAATTTCTTTCATTTTTCCTTCGTTGGATGTTGCAAAAATAATCTTTCTCATTGTTAACTTCCTTACTTTTTAATTTCTATTTTAATTACGTAGGATTCTTATGGTTCTTTTATTGCTATTTGCCCTTGTTGCTCTTCTTTTTCTAATTCCTTATAAGCAGATAAAATCGCATCGTATACACCTTTCGCAACCTTCTGCTTTCCATTCTCGCTAGTTAAAAAATTTAGATCACCTTGATTTGACATAAACGCTACTTCTACCAAAGCAACCGGCACGTTCGCTTCTCCAACAATATGAACATCTTTACTACGCGGAACTAAGCCTCTTTCCTCTAAACCAATTTCCTCCACGACTTCCTTTAGGCAAATGGATGCAAATCCCTTGGAATTCATAACTACCCAATCGTTTTGTTTCTCATTATAAAGTACCTCTGTACCGTGAACTCCACGTTCCTCATTTGCATTACAATGAATACTTAAGAAAAAGTCTGCCTCCACATCATTTGCAAGGTTTACACGTTGATTCAGGGTAAGTCTACGATCTGTAGTTCTGGTATAATAAACTTTAATGTCTTCTTGGTCTAATAATTTCTTTAACTCCTGTACCATCGAAAGATTCATATCCTTTTCGTGATATAAATAATCTCTTGAGTAGGTTCCAGAGTCGTTTCCACCATGTCCTGCATCCACAACAATGATTTTATCATAGATATCCTTGGGACGCACTAGGGAAATATAGTAGTTATGATCATCCTCATACAATAGATAAGCATATGTCTTATCTAGTTCTATAGTAATCTCAGTCGAAAAATTATTCTTTTCAGATGCATAGGAATTAATTTCAAGACTCTTTATACAATCCGTACTAGTTACATTCTCTACTACACTTTTCTCTGCTGTATCTTCGTTAGAGCCAGAACCCGAATTACTAATACTGGATGTATCCTTGTTACTATCCAAAGTACTATCATCCACTTTATCCTTTCCTGACGAAGCAGAAGTAAGAGGTTGATTTTCTGCAAATTCTTCTTGATTTATTTGATTTTCAGGAACAGTAGTTACCTTCGGAACCTCAGATTCTGGAAGCCCTTTGTGATAGTAACCACGATACATCCGATGAATTTGGTTTACCTCTATCTTAGTCTCAATGGAATCCGTAATAATCAAACGGATTTTACGATCCACTGCTTCATCGATTAAATCAACCATGGTGGAGTCGGACAAAAGAGAGGGCTTTTCTATTACAATAAAGTTATCACCTAACCTTTTTTTTATATCCTCTGAAATTCCTCCTGGTACTTGCTGATTTATTTCCTGCTTACTATCAGAACCCTCTTGATTTGAAAGGTATTTAAAGTTTTCACTCTCAGCGATTGGGAGCATGGTAGAAACCGTCGTTGGAAACATAGGAAATACACTAGTGTACGACACACTCTCCTTTTGTAGATGTAAAACAAAAGGAATTAGTAATACACAGACCATAAGCAACACACTATATGCTGCAGCGCGCTTTAATATCCTATCTTCTGGCACTTTTGCTCCTCCTATCACAATATAGATAAAATAAAATGCTCTATCTATATATCGGCATGAAACTTGTTTAATTAACATAATTTTCATGCTTAAGTATAATGGTTTCCTTATCATTTGTCTATATTGTTCCTTTTTAATTATTTGATATTCTATAGTAAATTGAATTGATTTTAATTGCCTTTTTCCCATAATCCTCTTATAATTAAGTGGGTGGCTAATCTAAGTAAAAGTTTAGTATGCTACTTATTTCCTAGTTAAGAAAGGAGATTTTAAATTGAAAGCAACAAATCCAATTGTAGTTCAAAAAGATGGTTATGAATCCATCCTTTACCCTCAGTTATGTCAATCAGAGCCTGTGAAAGGCACTATTTTGTTACTTCATGGCATGGCAGAACATCACAAACGCTATCAATTATTTACGGACTATCTAAACAGTTGTGGCTATGATGTGTATCGATATAACCATAGAGGTCATGGTACGGATCAAAAGCTTGATGATCTTGGCTATATTGCAGACAATTATGGTTATAAGCTTTTAATCTCTGATGCTTTAAATGTCTTAACTTATGTAAAAGAAAACAACCGTGCAAAAAAGTTGGTCTTAATTGGACATAGTATGGGTTCTCTGGTTTCAAGAAATGCGATACAGTTTTTTCAGGATTTAGATTGTGTTGTCTTAATTGGAACAGCTTTTAATCCTCGAATAAAAAGCCGGATTGGTATCGCATGCGCCCACACAATTAAAAAATTGAAAGGTCCAAGACATTATTCCGCATTCTTAAATAAACAAATCTTTGAAACCAAACATTATACTTCTCTTTCTGAACGGACATCCTATGATTGGTTGTCACGAAATAATCCGAATGTAGGTGCTTATATTAATGATCCCTACTGTGGATTTCAATGCAGTACAAGCTTCTATGAAGACCTTGCTAACTTAGATTATCATGCTGGTTTACCAAAACGTATTAAACTTACTCGTAAGGATTTACCAATCCTCTTTACTAGTGGTACGAAAGATCCTGTTAGCCGTTACGGGAAAGATGTAGAGCGCTTATTTATGTTGTATAAACGTTTGGGGTTTCAGAATGTAGACTGTGTTATGTATAACGATTGCAGACATGAATTGTTAAACGAATTAAATGCAGAAGAAATTATGAAAGATATCGAAGCTTGGGTTACAAAACATATCTAGACTATAAAGAAAAAAAGACGAAAGCAAATAGCCTCTACTATAAAATGATGGAGAGCCTTTTGCTTTCGTCCTTTTCGTTTTACTTATTTATAACGTTGCCCCATTCAGCCTACTCTTTCGCATTTGCTAATCTCTCAACGTTTCGGTGGTTTTGGTCCCATGAACTGATAAAAATAAGTCTTTAACATACCATTATAGATTTTACGATTACGATCAGCCTGACGTCCAATGTGTTTTTCAGCATCCTCATAGCTTGTTATCAAATAACAAGACCATGTGTCTAATCGTTTCATTGCTTGTCTAATTTCTTGATAAATTGGAGGCATCGCTGATTTTTCTTCCAAACGTTCTCCATACGGTGGATTCGTTATTATAAACCCATATTTTTTCGGACTACTAAGCTCACTGACAGAACGTTTCTGAAAATGAATGTACTGATCCACTCCCGCAACTTCAGCATTCTGTTTCGCAGCTTTGATTACTTCCCCATCAATGTCATACCCTTGGATATTCATTTCGATGTCATGGAGAATTAAATCATTCGCTTCTTCCACTGCCTCATACCATGCTTTCTTTGGGATAAGATCCGTCCAATTTTCCGCTAAGAAAGAACGATTCAGACCAGGCGCTATTCTAGCTCCAATCATGGCCGCTTCGATAGGAAATGTACCACTACCGCAGAATGGGTCAATTAATACTCGTTCCTTATTCCATGGCGTTAGCATAATCAATGCTGCTGCCAAAGTTTCTGTGATCGGTGCCTTGGATATTAACTTACGGTATCCTCTCTTATGAAGTGATACACCAGAAGTATCAATACCAATGGTTATCTCATCTTTCATAAACGTAACGCGAACAGGATACTCATTACCGCTCTCTTCAAACCATTCCAACTTATATACTCCCTTTAGTCTTTCAACCATAGCTTTTTTCATAATAGACTGAATATCAGAAGGGCTAAATAATTTGCTTTTAATTGATGTTGCTTTCGCTACCCAGAACTTACCATCTTTAGGTATAAACTGCTCCCACGGAACTTCCTTTGTCTTTTGAAATAGTTCCTCAAAGGTCTCTGCTTTAAATTTTGCTACTTTTATAAGTACTCTTTCTGTTGTTCTTAAGAACATATTAGCTCTACAGATTGCGGATTCATCTCCAGCAAAAATAACTCGTCCATCTTCTACGCTGACTATTTCGTACCCTAAGTCTGTAATTTCTCGCTTCAGTATTGCCTCCAATCCGAAATGACATGGTGCAATGTATTCGTATCGACTCATTCTAACCTCCAATTGTTTTTTAACAATACGCCATAATTAGCGCATAGAAAACCAACCAAATCAGCTATATATTTCACTGCTCGCGTTGGTTTTCTAAAAACCACTGGTCTCATTGTAATTCTCTTTTCTCTTTCAGTCAATGTTATTATATCACCCATTAATGCTCCAAACGATACGGATAAGCATGAATGCCTCCGCATATATGATACACCTTTCCTTGAATCCCATATAAATCTCTTGCAGCGAGCATACTTAAATTTCCTCGGTAACAATATAAGACAACCACTTTAAAATACCTCACTTTTTCCGCAAGTTCCTCAGAAGAAGTATATGGTACACTAACAGCGCTTGGAATATGCCCCTTATCATAATCTTCCTTTTTTCTTAAGTCTACAATAATAGCATCCTTTCTATCAATATAATGTTTGATATCTTCTAAACGCACTCCTTCAAAATACATACCATACACCGCCTTTGTTCTAGAATACAAAGAAAGAAAAGCTTTCTACAATATAGTATTCCATTCGACGAGAATGGTGATTGTTTTAAGTGTTAAATTGACAAATTCTCTTTTCCTTATCCATTTAATTTAGTAAAACAGAAAAATAATTAAAATAGTTACGTTATGAATGAAAAATGCCTAGAATTACGTAATATAAGTATTAATCCTCTTATATTACTGCATCCTAGGCACTTTTGATACAATAGAACATCACTAAAATTCATTCTTATTGTGAATAAAAATATTCAAATTAGAATATTTTCTCTTCTTTCAGAGAATTTTTCTTAGTGATAACTATTTGAAATTCTGGTTGTTCTGGGTATTTTTGTAGTTACCAGAATTGTTGTTCTTTGTGTTATTCTGAGCATTCTGGGAATTCTGAGCGTTCTGAGCGTTCTGAGCGTTTTGAGCGTTTTGAGCGTTTTGAGCATTCTGGGAATTCTTATAAGAGCTAGAATTATTGCTGTTCTTTGTATTCTTGCTATTATTTTCTGATGACATAGTATGTCCTCCTATTAAAAATTAGTTATTATAACTACAGGAGTTAGTATACCTATTCCATTCATAATTATTCTGATGAATGGAAAATATCTAACTTAATATTTCTTGTCTTTTAGTGTATTTTTGGTAAATTGTGACACAATTCTTTCTATTTCATTTTTAATTTATTAAGGAAATATTTAGTAATTCTTAAATTAAAAAAAGATTTATTTATCTATTGATTTTTCCCTTTTTATGTAGTATTATAAAAAATGTATCAGTAATTATGAATACGAAGTAAGTAGGAAACTGCTTAGTAAGCTTACATAATTTTGATACGCTATATAACCCCTTATTAATTATTTATACTCCCCTCAACGAAACAGCCGGTAGCTCCCCTACCGGCTGTTTCACTTTTAAAAACACTAACACCTTATCTAGGAATTTCTATCATATTTTTCTCTTGAATTAATCCTCCCCTCATGCTACAATGGCACCCTATGTTTAAATAATACCTTTAATAATTCATGGGAGGACACTATGTCAACAGAAACAAAAGCAATGATTGCCAATCCAGCTCCACTTGGTTTGCTAGGATTTGGAATGACAACCTGCTTACTTAATCTTCACAATGCAGGATTTATACCACTATCCATAGTAATTGTAGCAATGGGATTTGCTCTAGGGGGAGCCGCTCAAATTATAGCTGGAATTATGGAGTTTAAAAAGAATAACACATTTGGAGCCACTGCATTTACCGCTTACGGATTCTTTTGGTGGTCACTCATACTGATTTGGATGAACCCAACAAAATCGATTCCATCCTCTGATTCTATCAGCCTTGGTTTTTATCTTTTGTTATGGGGTACTTTCACATTCTTTATGTTTATTGGCACTTTAAAACACAACATGGCATCTCGTATTGTATTTGGTTCATTAACTATCCTGTTTATCCTATTAGCTTTCGCTAATTTTATGGACTCACACACAATTCATACCATCGCAGGTTACGTTGGAATCTTTTGTGGTTTATCTGCAATTTATAACGCTGCTGCTCAAATTATAAACGAAGAATTCAAAAAAAATATACTGCCACTCTAAACATAGAATGGTGAAAGGGAGTATCGTTTCATAGCAATGTTAGGCTACTAGGCGATGCTCCCTTTAATTAATTGCATAAATCGATACTTTAACTTACCTTCTAAATCGATTATAAACATAAGATACTCCTGCAACGATTAAAACAACAGGAAGAACAAATCTAAAAAACACCTTAAATGCCAGTGTACCGAGCCAGAAAACAGCACCTAACACAATAAACAGAATAAATAAACTAATTAAACATCCTAGCCAACCTTGAAATCCTATTGCCTTAAATGTTCCTCGATTTCTATTCTTCTTTTCGTTCTCTTCATGATTAACATTGGAAGAATTCGTAGATTGATAGTTCCCACCATCTGAATAACTATAAGATTGGTAGTGTACCTGATTATCATGATTCATTTGATAAGTATCAATGATTGTTCTCGCAATCAGACGAGGGTCACCAAGTGCTGCTGTAATCTCTTCTTCAGACTTCTCCCCCTTTTGGGAATTCATATAATCTCTATAATAATTCACATTGGAAACAATTTCGTTGTAAGGGAGTTCGCCATCCAAGCTATCTCTTAATTGATTTAAAAATTCTTGTATTGTCATATGTTATCTCCTTTATTAAAAAACATTCTAACACAACTAGAATCTCCCGTAAATGGTGGTTTCATTAATATCCTATTAAAAATTTCATAATTTGTTTCTAATAAAATGTTAGCATAACCCAACTTAGCCAAAGAGAAATCTCTTGTAATTTTACTCTACATCGTCTATAATGTACATGTTTTGCACCTATTGAATTTATTATACAAGGAGCAGTATTAGAATGAGCATATTAAATGTATCGAACCTAAATCATGGTTTTGGTGAGCGAATGATATTTCACGATGTATCCTTCCGCCTGTTAAAGGGGGAGCATATTGGGCTTATCGGAGCAAATGGTGAAGGTAAATCTACTTTTATGAATATTATAACCAATAAACTTATGCCAGACGAAGGTAACATTGAATGGTCAAAAAATGTTCGTGTTGGCTATCTAGATCAACATTCCATTTTAGAAAAAGGAATGACAATCCGTGATGTATTAAAATCAGCTTTTAACTTTTTATTTGAATTAGAAGCCAAAATGAATAACATCTGTAACGAATTAGCGGATGCTTCCGAGGAAAAGATGGCAGAGCTTATGGAGGAATTTGGTACAATCCAAGACCTTTTAGATGCCCATGACTTCTATATTATCGACTCTAAAGTAGAAGAGATTGGACGAGCACTGGGCCTTACAGATATCGGTTTAGATAAGGATGTTACTGATTTAAGTGGTGGTCAAAGAACAAAAGTTTTACTTGGTAAATTACTTCTTGAAAAACCTGATATTCTTTTACTTGATGAGCCTACAAACTATTTAGACGTGGAACACATAGAATGGCTTAAGCGTTATTTGCAGGATTATGAAAATGCATTTATTCTTATCTCACACGATATACCATTTTTAAATAGTGTAATAAATCTTATTTATCATATGGAAAATGGGGAATTAAATCGTTACGTTGGGGACTATGATAAATTCCAAGAAGTTTACGCAGCGAAAAAGGCACAATTAGAGTCTGCCTATAAAAAGCAACAGCAGGAAATTAACGAGCTTCAAGACTTCGTAGCTCGTAATAAAGCACGTGTATCCACCCGTAATATGGCAATGTCTCGTCAGAAAAAACTTGACAAAATGGATGTGATTGAGCTGGCAAAAGAAAAACCAAAGCCAGAGTTTCATTTTAAAGAAGCCCGTGCTGCAAGTCGCTATATCTTCCAAACAGAGCACTTAATCATCGGCTATGAGGAGCCATTATCCAAACCTATCTCGATTTCTATGGAACGTGGGGATAAAATTGTATTAAAAGGTGCTAATGGTATCGGAAAAACAACATTAATGAAGAGTATCTTAGGAATTATACCACCATTGAACGGTAAAGTTACCCTAGGTGACTACCTCTATCAGGGCTATTTTGAGCAAGAAATGACTGGAGCCAAAAACAATACCTGTATTGAAGAGCTCTGGTGTGAGTTTCCGTCCTGGACACAGTATGAAGTGCGTTCCGCTCTAGCAAAATGTGGACTTACAACAAAACACATTGAAAGCCAGGTGCGTGTATTAAGTGGTGGTGAGCAAGCGAAAGTAAGACTTTGTAAATTAATTAATCGAGAAACCAATATTTTACTTCTAGACGAACCTACGAACCACTTAGATGTGGAAGCAAAAGAGGAATTAAAACGTGCTCTAAGCGAATATAAAGGAAGTATCTTATTAATCTGCCATGAACCAGACTTCTATGAGGATTTTGCTACGAAAGTTATCGATTGTAGCAATTGGTCAACTAAAATATAATGAAATGATCTGTGGTTATAAAATATAGCAACAGGAAAAAACAGGTACAATGTGATTTAAAGTATTATCCTTAACATCACGTTGTGCCTGTTTTTTTCTAATTGAATTTATAACTTTGGACTAACTTGCCTAGCTAAATGAGTTTATAACATCAAGCTAACTTGCCTAGAAAGAGTAAGAACGCATAATTTCTCCTTTTGCAAAAAGCATCCTACCTTACTAAGCTCTTCTTTTTGCATAATTAATTTATTGGATTACCAATACACTCCTATAATATCTTCTAACCAATTGGAAAATGAACCTTAATTGAAAACTCAGCCCCTCCACTGATAGCCTCTATACGTCCACCAATCTTTTCAACCAATTCTTTTGCAATTGCAAGGCCTAATCCAGTAGACGTTTGTGTCCTGGCTTTGTCTGCTTTATAGAATCGTTCAAAGATTTGAGAAAAGTCAATTTCTTCTCCATTTGCATAGCCATTTTTACAAGTAACTACAATCTCTTCTGCTTTCTCTAAAGTAATCTGAAAATGCTCATCTCCATGTTCTAAGGCATTCTTAATCATATTCTGAAGGATACGAATGAGTACAGAAGAATTACCAAGTATAATCACCTCTTCTTCTGGCAATTGAATCTCTGGTTCTATCCCCCGGCTAGTAAATTGCTCATAAAAATCAAGCATACACTCACAGAGAATCTGACTAAGATTGCATTTCTCCATGGAAATTTCATAACAATTATTCTGTAATTTCATGTATAAAAACAACTGATCTAGCATCTCTGACAATTGTCTAATACGACCTTCGATAATAGTAATATAGTGCTCCCGTATCTTTGGTTCTTTCGCTTTTGATAACAATTGAAAATAGCCATCCAGTGAAGTAAGCGGTGTGCGAATGTCATGAGATAGGTTTGTTATCAATTGCCGAAATGCTTCATCTTTTTCTTCATATTCTACCTTTAGATCCCTATGTTTTTGCATTAACTCATTCAATAATTCCAATAGCTTCGTAATATCCTTCGATGGAACTAACTGTTCTAATCGCATATTAGAATTATTAGATAAGATAAAAGAAAGATTCTGATTCCACGTACGAATTTGTTTTCGATATTGAAGGACTGCGATAAAGTATCCAGCTGCAATACATAAAACAACCACTATGATCCATATCATTCTCTATCTCCTCCTTTTCTCTTATCCTAATCAGCTTCGTTCGTTAGACTATAGTTATGAAAGTTTCTTTTCTAATCTTTCTTTACCTCACATCTTGTTTTCTCATTAAGATAATACTCGCTATTCCAAATATAACTGACGCTACTAAGGATACCAAAATAGCTCTTGAATAAATTGTCGTATTAAATGATGTTGGTAATAGTTTCATATTAGTCGTTAGTAAATAATCCGAAAAAACGATATTTAATTTCAAACGATCCAAAAGGCCAGTCAGTAATGCTACCATTCCAGAGCAAAGACAGATTCCGGCTGCCATACTGATCGCCATGTTTCTAGTTAAATTGCATAAAAAGATCACCAACATAACGATTGCATAATGAATCAGATATTGAGTGAAAAAGTAAGCAGCAAACTCACCAATATTACCTAGCGTATAATTATCTAATAAAAGAGTGGAAGAAATGCCGATAAAAAGTGCGGTACCTAACAAACTAATCAATAGATAAATCGCCATGCAAATCGCTTTTGAAATTGTAAAGTATTCCCTATATCCTTTTCTGCTGACTACATTCTTAATATAGCCACTACTATGTTCAGAGCAGATAAAAATAATTGCAAATATAACAGCCATAACGGCTATGGATGCACCACCAACTGTAGCACTAAATAAGTCTCCCAATTTAAGTTCGGCATTATCTATATATATCATGCCTGCGGTTATACCAACATTTACGGAATCCGATGCCTCCAAACTCTGATCGTAAAAATTCTTTAAACTATCATTACTTAACACCATTTTAAATGTAAATATTGATACAATAACAATAATATAAGTAATAAATAAAGTAACATAAAAACTTTTACTACGAAACATGCGATACAAATCCATTTTTATCGTTCTAAACATAGCTAGCACCTCCAGTTAAATGAATGAAATAAGTCTCCAAATCATCATTAGCAACATGAAAGGATGAAACCAAAACCCCATTATTACATAACGTCATATTAATGAGTGCAGGATTATTAAGTTGCTCAAATACATAGATGGTTGTTGGATCAATCACTTTATAATCTGTTATTCCCAATTTTTCTTCTAAGATTGTACACGCTTCCTTCGCATTACTTAGGGTGATCTGGATACGCTCACTGCAACTCTCCATCAGCTCTTCATTGGTTAATTCCTGAAGGAGTATCCCTTTATCAATAATCCCATATCTAGTCGCTATTTTAGATAATTCTTCTAAGATATGGCTGGAAATAATGATTGTCATATTCCGTTCTTTGTTTAACCGTTGAATCGTATCTCTCACCTCAACAATACCTTGAGGATCAAGACCGTTGATAGGTTCATCTAATACTAATAAGTCTGGTTCCCCCACCAATGCCATACCGATTCCAAGCCTTTGCCTCATACCAAGGGAATAGTTTTTCGTTTTTTTCTTATCCACACCCTTTAATCCAACTAATTCAATAATCTCGTGGATATAGTTATCCTCCTTAATCCCAAGGCTGATACACTTCATTTTAAGATTTTCAAAAGCAGTCATATTAGGAAATAACCCAGGTGCTTCAATTAAAACACCAATTCGTGAAAATAGCTCCTTTTGCTTATTGCAGTCAGTACCAAACAATTCAATATTGCCTGAGGTTTGCTTCGCTAGTCCGCTTATCATTTTTAAAAATGTCGTCTTACCTGCTCCATTTCTACCAATAAAGCCATAGATATCACCACGTTTTATCGTTAGGCTTACGTTATTAACAGCAGCATGATTTTTATACTTCTTGGTTAGATTGGATGACCTTAACAAGATATCATTCATACTCTTCCTCCTCTTCTTTCCTGTCTCTATATTCCTTATTTTATAAGTTAGTTACACTTTCATCTACTATCTTATACGAGGTTCCTAAATATATCGCAAAGAAAAGTTAAAGAAATGGTAAAGATACTATTTACTAAGTTTAAAGCCTATCCCCCAGACTGTATCAATATAGTCTTCTTCTGTAATCCTTTTTAACTTCATTCGAATATTACTGATATGTACATTTATCGTCTTATCCTCTCCAATAAAGTATTCTTCCCATGCATAATTATAAATCTCCTGCTTACTAAAAACTTTACTTGGGTGGAGGAGCAATAGTTCTAATATCTTGAATTCTTGTTTGGTAAGTGATAGTAATTCCCCTTTTAGTGTAACCTCGTAGGAATTACTATCCAATCTTAATTCTTTATGGCATAAACATTGAATTATACCATCCTGGCACTTCTGATTCATCCGTCTAAGAGCGACTTCAATACGAACTAATAGTTCTTTTAATTGAAATGGTTTTGTAATATAATCATCGGCTCCACACGATAAAAGATCCACTTTACTATCAAGTTCATCCTTCGCAGACAATACAATCACAGGGGTCCGCTCTTTTTTACGAAACGACTTTAGAAACATTTCTCCTGACATTCCGGGCAACATTAAATCCAAAAGAATTAAGTCAAACTCTGTCATACTTACATTTAACATAGCTTCAGTACCTGAATATGCTTGTACCACCTCATAACCAACTTCCTCTAATGCTTCTCTTAGCATATTATTAATATTTAGATCATCCTCAACAACTAAAATTCTATTCATAAATCTCCCCTGATAACAATCACCGTATTCTTTTATATTCCTACCTCATTAGCATGATTATAGCAGAACTATGATTAAAAATGCAAAGCTTATATTAATTTAAATTAATACCTCTCTCTAATGTAACCTATGAAATATCATCCCCCATAAACAAGAAAAGGCACACTGTGCGGACTTTTTCTTGTCATGAATAAAAGCGAGCGCAAACAGAATCCTCCGAAAGCCGATTGGCTTCTCCTTAGAATATTCCATTTGCACTCGCTTTTTAAACGAACTATATCACAACAGTAACATCACTGTTTATTAATATCTCATTGGCAATAAATCATTGTACTCTTGAACTGTAGCGTCAGAAAGTAACAACTCAATTGTCTTTCTACCCATCTCATGAAGTTCTGGGGTTAAGAATTTCTCTACTTCCTTTTTAAAGAAATCAAGAAGTATTTTAGCACCAGCATCATAGCCCTCGATACCAACTTCTTGCTGCGTCTCTGGTTGTAAAAATTCCTTGTGGATATACTGACCATCCACCTTAAGGGATCCAAGTCCATATCCTAGGATTGGACAACGAGCTTCTACTAAATGCTCTGGCTTAAATTTTGCACTACCTCTTCTAGCAATATACTCTCTTGTAACCCATTGTGGCATAAATCCAACTTCATAAACACCAATGTGTTGATTTGGAATGAGTAAATAGCGAGTATGACTGGAATTTAACACCTGTTCCATAAGAAGGTTTGCCTGCTCAACCATCTTACCGGTTGCAAATGGCCAATAGGATCCTACGCCTTCACTTGTCATACCTTCGGAAGAAGTAATACTTGGATTATTATATCCTCTTGGTGCAACTAATCTCCATAACCAAGCAAGTGTTGGAGGTAAGATGTGACACAAACCAAGGATACCATAAGAAGGATTCTTCTTGGTACAAGCTGGGGTTCTAACACCAAAGCTTCTAACATCAATTTCTACAGGCTCATCAATAACGTTTGGTACCAAATGTCTTGGAAGAACTACTCTCGGATTTGGACAAGGTTTTCCATTAGAATCTAAGGTATGCTCCCAAACAAGACAAGTAGAATTTGGCACACCCTGAATATTTAAGAATACCAATGGTTCCTCTGGATGAATAAAAATTTTCTCATACTGTGGTGCAGAACCATAACTCTTAATATGGTCACAACGTAAGAACCAACCTTGCTCTGCATCCTTTACCACAAGTTTTTGACTGTCATTTTGCATCTTTGGATGACATATTGCCATATCATCGGTAACTGGTCTTAACTCACATGACTCTGTTAACTCTATATAAGTTTTTTCACCATTCACTGTATTTTTACCAAGTAAAATACGACCATCCATCTCACGGTGAACATGCTCAATCATCTCACTCTTTCCACCGCCAGAAGCACCTTCATGCATAATAACAATTTCATTATCATATGGAGTAATGACCTTAACGGTAGACGCATGAACGGTAGTCCAGCCTTCATTTTCACCAATGTTAAGTAATACACCGTAGATACCCTTCTTCGCACTTGGTCCTGGATATAAGTTGTAGGAGTATAACTCATGAATTTCTTTCAAACGGTTGTGAATTACAATCTGCTTACCATCAAAATGAGTATGACGGAATGGAGGTGCTAAGAAAATAACAGCCTTTGGATTAAAGTCCTCCGAGATATCATACATACTGATAAATCCCTGTAGATCTGCAACCGCGCAAGCAAAAAAGCCTGCATTCGCTGGAGCAACTAACAAAGTATCATAGCCGTATTCCTCTCCACCAGACTTAAATGCAAAAACGACAAGTTCCTGTCCTTTTAACCATTGGAAGGTTTCCTGACGAAGTGGTTCAAAATCTTTGTTATAAACATCATCGTATTTTGGCTTATCAGTATCATTATCATCAGCAACCAATAGACAATCTGGGTCACGTCTACGCATATAATCTTCTGGATAATTCACTACAATACCATTCTTACAACGAGTAACAGTTGCTTCCACAATGTTTCCCTTACCAGGTACATCATAAGCTACATCATAAGTGTCCACATCTTCTCCACCAAAAGCCATATGTATCAGCTCCTTTTTTGAACGTGGATAAAATACATGTTTGCTCTCCGTTAAAATATCCTTGATATAAGATGGCAAATTCCACTTTTCCTGATTGATTTTCATAGCAATCCTCTCTTTCTTCCATGTCTTTTTATATAAAAATATATTTCAAGATGCTACCTATCATATATTTTTAGCCCTTATACTAATTATTCCTACCTTAGCTTTTATCTATACGTATTTTGGGGTAATCATTATTATCAAATGTGATCTACTACCTCATCTATACTATATATCCTTTATAACCTCCACCATATGTCAGTCTGCATAATGAAGGCCCCCTCCTTTTTTAAAAAAGCCAATATCAAAGAAACCTTTGATATTGGCTTACTTACAATTTAGTATAACTACTTTGTATCGTCTTCCATATTATGAAATATTAAACCAACTTTTTTCTTAGGAGATTAGATCTTCAACATCTTTATCTGTTGTTATAACAACAACTTTCTCACCGGTTTTCGTACTAATATCAGAATGAGTGCTGATGATAGCTACATCAATGATTTCATTAATTAATGTTTCTAAGTATCCTCGCCCACCTTCAAATAGCGATGACCTTACCTTCTTAAATAACTCGATTCCTTGAGGATTATCTGTCAATTTCTGTTCTGATGGACTAAGTACACCAGTAAGCCTGACGATAATTATGTCATGGATAATATAGGTTCTAATAGTTTTTGGCCCGCGACCCATATACTCAATCTCGAATCTACTGAGAGCCTCGCTTATCTTTGCTTCCAACTGACCCTTTGTCACTATATCACCACCTAACCTAAGTTTATCAAGGAGGTATCTTAAGTTAATCTTTACTCCTAAGTAATATTTAAATATAATCTTATTAGAAAAGCCTTAAGAAGTCAAATAAAGATATTGTTAATAAATTATCTAATTCTAATGCAAACTCATGATAATATTTCCTAATCTTACAAAAGTTTAATTATATTACATTCAATTAATTCTTCTTATCCTATTAATTTTAACAAAAAACCTGTAAACATATTGTTTGCAGGTTTGAAATTCACGTGACATAATCTAGTTAGTAACCTGTGAGGTACTTCGCTTAGCACGCAAATTATACTCATGTCGGATACGGTTTAATATATCACAAACAACTTATAAAGTCAAGAATCTTAGCTATTCTCGAGCAGATAAAAATATGCTTGTCGTTAGATAAGAAACGTACAAAAAATCAAAATTTTCATACATTTTTACACTTTAATTCGTCAAAGTGATGATATTTTAGTGAAAATCTTAGCTTCTTGGTGCTGATTGCTAGAAAATCCAAAGAAAACTCATACAATTTCTTTATACTAAAATACTAGATTATAAAAATATTTTTCTATGATGCATTATTATAACTATTCGTTTCTATTGCTTGAATGCTAAATATTTGTTATAGTATATACGTTTGTATTAATTTTAGTGAGCTTTACTTAAGATAAGGTTCTCTATTTAGTTTCCATACGCCATTAGATTAATGTTAGGCTATTATCATGAAGCAAGGTCTCAATAAATCATTTCCTATGATTCAAGCTAACTTTCATTGCTGGTTGCATGTTATTCCTGCTTAAAGATAATAATCTGATATTGGTATATGGATACTTTTTATAGAAGGGAGATAAATTTATGGATATTCTCATCATTATGGGAATTGGTATTTTCGTCGGGTCAAAATTTTTTCCTGATAGACATAAAAAGAAGAATGAAAAAATGCAAATAGTATGCACCGTTCTTATCATTTTTTCTATGGGAGTAATGCTTGGTGGAAGAGAAAACTTCATTCAGGAATTATCAACTCTAGGTTTGACAAGTTTTCTATACTTTTTAATTCCAACAGTCTTATCAACTATCGTTGTTTACTTACTTACTAGAATATTTATGAAAAAGAAACAAAAAGAAAAGGAGGACTAAGAATGGTTCTACTTACTGTAATTGCTCTACTATTAGGTATCGTGTATGGATTATCTGGCATTGACATATCAATTATTGGATTTATTACAGAACATACTCACTATATTCTATATTTGCTCATGTTTCTTGTAGGAATTAGTATTGGGCTAAATCATGGGATCATGGAAAAAATCAGAGAATATCATATTAAGATCTTTATTATTCCTATTGGTATCATAATAGGATCACTATTAGGTGGCATTGTATGTAGTTTTATCTCTGGAATCTCCATGAACACTAGTACTGCTATCGCAAGCGGATTAGGTTGGTATAGTTTATCTGGAGTTATGGTTAGTGAATTCGCTGGCGCACAGCTTGGAAGTATTACTTTCTTAAGTAATTTAATGAGGGAAATATTTTCTTTCTTTAGTATTCCTCTCATAGCAAAGCATTTAAATTTTCCAACTTGTATCGCACCTGCTGGAGCTACCAGTGAAGATACAACTCTCCCTATGTTAATCAAATATACTAATGAAGAAACCGTAGTACTTTCTGTTATCAATGGTATGATTTGCTCTGCAGCAGTACCAATACTCATTAACCTTTGCTATCAGATTTTTTAACATAAATTCATGTAAAATAAAATTTTCATATATAAAAAGTCATGAATAATGATAGACATTAATTACCGGCCATATTGGGACATTGATGTCTATCCTTTTTTAAACATACTTTATTTCATACCGCTGTCTTTTATTATCCTTCTTTCTCCGCTATTCACTGCTTTTCTAGGATTATATTCATAAGTCTCTTGTTTCACTGAGCTTCCCTCACTATTACCAGCTGTACTGGAGTTATTTTTGACAGCTACTTGGTTCATATTACTTCCCTTACTATTTGGCTCAGTATTAGCGTTTTGCGTTTCACATATATTCTTTAAGGTTGCTCTTCGCACAGCAATTGCACTTAATGCATCGCTCAATAATAACGTATCTGCTGCTAGTAACGCTAATTCATTATCATCAAGGCATTCTGCTATTTGACAGGCCAATGTGCTTATCATTAGTATATCTGAGCAAAAATTCATGGTTACCACCTCGATATAATATATGTACTATAGAAGAAAGATAGTTATATTAATTCATCTTTGAATATTAGTTAATGTATGTCTGCCAAGTAAAAGTTATGTAAGCATTCTGAAATAAACATAAAAATACATCTATTCTTTTGAAGATATCTAATGTTGAGAAAGATTCCCGGTCATAAACATGAAAAAAGCCTGTAAACTAATGTTTACAAGCTTTCATGTACGTGACATGATTCGAACACGCGACCTTCTGGTCCGTAGTTATTCACTTTCAAAAACTAATAGCGTATAACCGATTTATATTGTTTATATACTATTGGCAAAGTTTGGGACATGAGTTACTTCCTATTTAAATACATAAAATATAAGCTTAATCTCATTTTATAATGTAAGGGATTAAGCTTTTTATAAAATTGCCAACATTCGTTGGCTAATAGATGTTAACATAGTATGTTATAATATCTTCTTGTTTGATATATTTTTTATTATTATCTTTGAGTAACTGTTCAAACTTTTCAAAAAAAATACTGTAATAAGAGTTGAATTTTATTTTATGTACTATTACATCTTCTTGTTTATCATTGTAAGGATTTATCAATAATAATTCTTCGCTTGCATCAATTTTTAAATCTTTAAAGATTTTTGAAACTTCAATATCTGATATGGATGTTATATTATTATTTATAGATTCAAAATCTAAGGTGTCTTTATCATAAAGTTCTCTTAGGGTTTTAATCTTTTCAATGAACAAGTTATCATTGTAGGATATAGAATCATTGCTATTACTATTATCAACAATATGATCATATTTTACATTAACATTTTCATTGTCTGTATAATTATATGTTCGACTATTTGAATCTAGATTATTATGGTTACTTGCTATCCAAAAAATTATAAAGATAAATGCAAACATAAAGATAGAATTAATTATTTTCTTTTGCTTATTTCTTTTGTTTCGTTGATATTCTGGGGAATTTTGTCTCCAAAATTCTTTCCAGTCCTTTTCTTCGTTATTGTTCATCGTTACCTCCCCTGTAACTTTTAAAATAACTAAAGTTTATGATATTTTTATCGATGTATCGCTTTGCTGTTTAAGTTCTTTTACCTTATCTTCTAAGATTCCCATTATCTTATATTGTTCTTTTTGAGGTAATGTATTAAATAACATTAATAAATCCCTTTCATCCTCTGATAAATTTAACCTTTCTTCGCCGGTTAAAATATAATTTATGTCTATATTAAAAGCTTCGTTTAGTGATAGCAATGTTTTACTACCTATAAGCTTTTTATCATTTTCATATTCAGATAAACCGCCTTGTGAAATACCTGCTTTTGCAGCTACTTCTGAACTAGTTAATTTATTTTCCTTTCTCCAATTTTTTAATCTCTCACCGATTGTCATAAGACCTCCAAAAATAAATATCTATATAGTGATATTATACTTGACATTATATCTCTATAGAGATATAATTAGTATATGAAAAAGACCTAATGGCATTTTCCTTAATTATTTATTATATCATATTATTTTTTCTTTTGGTAGATAAGATTAAAAAACAGGTGATTTTTATCAAATTAGATATAGTCGTTTATTAGAAACGATTTATCAATATATCACTAAATCAGCTGATATGTCAGCTAGTCATTTAAGGAGGTATTATGAAAAGTTTAATCATTGTTTACAGCGCAGACAAAACCGATATGGTCGACAAGAACAACAACCCTATTAAGGGAACAAGTATTACATATGGATTTAATCATGAAATGAAGCCCGTTAAAAACGCTTCAACAAGTGTAGGTCAGAAACCAGCCAAGGTTTGGGGTAGCTTAGAATTATTTGAAAAAGTAATGTATGCTCCAGCTGTTTATGAAGCGGAATTTGAAATGAAAGTTGGTAGTGACGGAAAGCCAACTTTAGTTCCAGTAGATTTACAACTTGTATCTTTTGGTGAGTACAAACAACAGATTGGTTCAGTAATGGATAAGGCTGCTACAAAGTAGTAGAAAGGGGAATGGTTGTAATATCATTCCCCTATTTTGAAAAAAGGTGAGGAAAATTATGACAAAAAAAATTATAGCTATAATTTTAGTCTTGTCTTTGAATATAACATGCATAAGACCAGCAAGTGTTTATGCAACTGCAGTAGGTGTAGATGCTGCAACCGCTAGTGAATTAATAATGGAAATCTTATTACTATTAGGATTAGCAAATGATGTTACAGGTGGAACTATAAAAAATGAAGTCGAAGGAGATTTAAACGTTTATAGTACTTCTGAAGTACTAAAAATGATGTGGTATGATGTATCAGATTTAATAGAATCTGGAACATTAGAAGTAGGACCTGGTATAACAATTAATATTGATCTTGGAAAACCAACTGTAATTTATGACAATGTTTTCAAAATGGATGTTGTGATGGATACTTATGGTAATTATTTTATTATGCATCCAAATCTCGTTAATCAAATACGAAGTAAAGGATTAATGGATAAATTTATAGAATCATTAGAAATCTTTAAAACATTAGGGGTAAATTCTTTGTATGAAGCAAAACAAAGGATAGATATAACATTTAATAATACGAACAGAATAATAAGTCAAGCTGTTAAAACTGCGATTGGTAACGTTACAAACATTATAGTGTTAGCAGCTCAAATAACACAGCCTGTCACCTATAGAGATGACGAGATATTGGATATATCTAGTAATAAATTAACTCAGTTTTTTAGATATTCTAATACAGAAATGAGAGAAATTTATTATTATACTGGACATTATAAATACTATATGTATTTTGAATATAAACTTGATGACGGAAATATGTATTATCGTATGGTTAGGTCAAAGAGTCCAATAATTTATAAAGAAGGAACAGGTTATGAATTTTCTACAGACGGCTCATTGGTTAATTTTAGATACGATACATATAATAAGGAGCTGAAAAATACTCCAATTAATACGTTTTCAATAAAAAAATTTGAAAATATATATTATTGTGATAGTGCTACTCTTGAAGAATTTAAAAAAGCTGGATTATCGACTAAATACTCAAGTACATATTTTCCTTATACTTTAAATGAAGCAGACCAATTGATTAATTATACTGGTAAAAATGTAATAAATAACTATGATAATTTATCACAAGGGATAGTAAATCCTATCGCAAAAAATTTTGTAAATACAGTAACAATACTTGGCGGAGCAATGGCAAATGATCTGGTAAATAATAAAGCAATAACCTTCGAAAATGCTGATAGTGAATTATCTAGTGCTTTAAATATTGCGATTGGTGCTCAAATAGCGACTAATCCTGTAATTAATGATAATGTAGATTTAACAAATGTTGAAACTTCATTATCTGATATCGCATTATTGCTATATCAAATAAGCACAGATGTTATAAATATTTATAGTCAAGCTGGAACTGGTGTAAATTCAATGGTGGAAGGTATTGTTGCTGGATTCAAGACAACTTTAAATTCTTACATAACAGATGTTGAAGGAAATTCAGTTATATTGGATATTCCTGGCACTTTAAATGATATTTATGGAGAATTAGCTGGTACTGGTAGTTTAGTAGGTGACCTAGTAGGTGGTTTAACAGATGTTCAAACTCAAGTTAAATCAATAGCAAATCAAGCTACAAAATCATTAGCTTTAGAAGATGAATTAGCAACTGGAATACCTAATGGAAGTAAAAATATATTTCAAGCTATTACAATGTTAATTGTAATACTAATATTATTACTTTATTTATTTTTACGAGTTTTACAATTTATTGTATTACTATTTAAAGTTCCAGCCAGCACAACTTTATTTCCATCTCAATTAATTACAGGATTGGATTATCTAAAAACAAGGAAGCTAATAGGTCATAAGGATGCAATTCTATCCTTTGAACCATTAAAGGCTGTTGATTCAATAGGTTTTGATATTACAATATGGAATTTTTTTATGGGATTAATCTATATAATCATTTTATTTAATATTATAAAACAGCTAAGAAGACATGTAGATAAAATAAACATGTAGGAGGTTCAATGAATTTAAATACTCAACTATTCTTTCTATACGTGAATTTAAATAATTATGTATTTTTGTTTGATGATATTTTTACGCGAAATAATACAGATAATTTTGGTGGTAATGTATGGGATGGACTATTTTCAGGTCTATCAAGGATAGTAAGTTTATTAGGTGGAGTATTAACAGGTTTAATTGAAGCAATAAAAATGTTATACGATGCTCTAATAGATATAACTGCATGGATTGATAATATGATAACAGCTTTAAATACTGGTAATGTAAGTGGTTTACCAATATTACAAGGAGTTGGAGCTTATCGGTATCTCGTAGGTGATTTAGTATTTTATCTAACATATGTAACGATTGTAATAGGATGTTTATTTACAATTTATAAGTTGTTTCAGTTAATTTATAAAGAAATATCTGGTAGTATGCAAAGTTCGTTTATGTCTACTTTATTTAATAAGATGTAAACACGAAAGTGTTAACATAATAAAATTTATAAGGAGGATGTCATTGAAACAAAAGTTACTTAAGTTAAGAAAAAAGGTTTCTGCTTCTTTGTCAATTGCGGCGCTTACAATCTTAGCCATGGTTCCAACCTCGGCTTATGCGTCTGAAACACCAGCGGCTGGAATTGACATTAACTTTGAGCCTAGCCAAATGTTTACATACTCTAATGTTATCATTTCGGCTTTAATGCCAGTAGTTTATATTACAGCTGGTTTATCACTAGGCTTTACGATCATCTATGCTTTAAAGTCTGCATTTGGTAATCGAGGATAATTTGATACAAGCAATATAAGGAGAGCTCACTCTCCTATTATTGCACCCAAAATAAGTTTAAAATCAGCCTATTGGCAGAAAGGACAAAATGAATCCGAAGCAAGAAGCAGACAAGCAAGTTTTAGAAATCGTAGATGAAGTAATAAAAGAAGAAACCAATATTACAAATGAACTTAATGAACCTATAGTTGAAAATGTCATTGAGATAGAAAACGAAGAAGAATTTTTATCAATGCCCTACTCTTATAATCAATATGAGTATCGCATGTACGGAATGGTAAAAAACATTGAAGCATTTAGTTTTATAAATGCTCTGTTACTAATTGTATTAATTTTGGTGATAGCTAGAAGAAAAAAAACAGTCTAGCAGAAAGGAAAATATGAGATTATTTGATATTATTACAATTATCGTCATTATTGCTCTTGCTTTTACGAATTACAAATTAACAAAGAGATGTAAAGGATTTGAGGATGAAATTAAAATGTTACTTGGTAAAAGTAAAAAGAATACTTTCGTAAAAGAGTAAGATGCCTATGATTTTAAGTGTATTAGTTACTTTTATGATTGTAATAGTTTTTAGCGATTTATGTTTTGATACTATAGAGCGATTATGTTCTGTTGTTTCTATAAATTACAGAAAAAAGAAGGGAGCAAAAGATGTATCAGTATACAACAATTTTAAGTTCTAATGACTATTCTATTTTAGCTGGTATAGTGCTTGGCTTATACATAGTGCTCCGACTTATATTATTAGCACGAGATGCGTTTGGGATTATTAAAGAATAGGAGGGTTTATGTCATTTGTATTTACTTTATTAATAATTTTTACTATGAATTATTTGGCTATTGCTCTTTGGATGAGAAGGCATAGAAAATTATTTAGTAATCTACCAGACATCAATACTGATGTGTCACTAAAGAAAAAAAAGAAAGCAACAATAGAAGAAAAGGTAGGTGAAGTTTAATGTATTATGTAGTATCTGATTCTGGTGTTTATACAGGTAAAAGCATATCAGAAATAAACAAGCACCTAGGCACTCTTATCGAAGAAGAAGAATTTCAAGTAAAAGGTGCTGATAAGATTATTAATCTTACTTCTACTGATATTGAATTTCTAAAAGATAAGAAAAAAATGAGTAGAATTTTCTTCGGTAACTTTTTTAAAGAAGATAAGGCAACTAAAATCTGTTCCATAATGGGATTTGTATGGACAGTACTAACATTTTTAGTTGTCATAAGTAAGTAGGTGATTCTATGGCATTAGATTTTCAAGCAGCATTAGAAAACTTTAGTAATCAAGTTACAGGTGGCAATGACCCAATTTCAAGTATCTATAATATAATTCCTACTTATTCTGCAAGACAGCAAAAACTGTTGTTCCTTATTAATTACTTTATAGCAAAGTGGGAATTAGACGATATTGAAATTTTACTTAGAGAAGTAAAAAAGATAGCTTCTAATAATAAAAACCTTGGTATGATACAACAGCAATCCTTAAAATCATTGTTAGCTGCCTATACACAAAATGAGTTAGTACGTGGTATTAAGGTACAGGCAATACAAAACAACACTCCAGACCAGTAAGGAGGATTTAAAACATGCCTGGTGGTATATGTGGTATCTTTGGCAAGCAACGTTCTGGTAAAACTTTATTTGCCTATACTTTAGCTAAAACAATACAGCAACAAATGGAACAACAGGGATATTTTTTAAGAGTTTATTCAAATCTCTATTCGGAGGAACTAGGATTTAAGTATTTCAATTCTATAGATGCACTTCCGCTCGATTTAGAACCTAAAATAGTTTTAATCGACGAAATCTACAATGGAGTAGATGCACAGGATTGGAAAAAGTTAAAAAATATCTCTATATGGATTAATACTCTTGGAAAACAGAATGTTTTTCTCATTTTTACAAGTATCGAAGCGGGAATGATATATAACCGACTTCGAAGCCAAATGGATCTATGTGTTTTTGTAAAGGGAACAACTTCAACGATTTACTATAGGTTATTATTTGCAAGTTATGAAAATAAACAAGTCGACCTTAAGGTCGACAAAACTCCAGAGTTATTCAAAGATGTTAAATATGATAGTAATTTCATCCCCCAAGAATTTGATGTATCTATGAAACAATGGTCTATTAAATTAGAATCTTTCTACAGAAAGTATTATCCTAAAATATTTATTTAAGACGAGGTCAGGCTGGGGGCTTTGCGAAGCGAAGCCGCAAAGCCCAGGCGAACCGGTTCTCTCTCTATTTAATTAAATTAAAATTAACCTGTTTTATCAGTATTAGTGCTTGGAGATTAATCTAGTAACAAATATTTAAGATTATACAAACCATCGGTATACCGTCCGTAGGGCGGATTATCCGATACTTGTAAATCTTTTATATAAGAGTTCTTAGGATGATGCTCTCCTAGAGCGCGGATGAGATTTTATAAATATGGTTATATATACGCGCCTTAACCGCCAACAAAAGCTTATCAAGTGGAAGATTAAGTACTAACCAGTAAATTTTATCCGCGATTCGTCTGGTCTTAAGGTATGAACAATCCCAGCCTACGCACGGTCGGGTTTTTAATTGAGGGATGGCGCATGGAATAAGGGTCTGGGAATAGGAATAAAAAAGCGGTACGACCCTTTCCGTGAAGCGGAAAGGGAACGGTCGAGGAACGGAGGTGCCTTTAAAAAAACCGCGACCACGTGCTTGTAATACGTGGTCTGAAAATACATCAAATACACTAAATTGTGTGGTATGAAATTACAGTATTTACAATGTTTAAAGTTAATTGTTTTAATTGTAAACAATTTCGCGAGAATGGCTTTCTGCGAAAAACTTTTATAAATTAAAGTAGTAAAGTGAGTGGTCAAATGATTGATGAAAGATACATGAAAGACAATATGATTTCGAAAGAATTTGACAGTGAAAAACGTAATTTTTGGTTCGATATGAAACAAAAAAAATTCTTACATAATATCGACACTCTTTATTATACTGTTAAGCTCGCGAACGATTTTACAAAAGATACTGATGATACCAATGTACTCTCATTCATTAATGAATTTGAAAAGAAGAAAAAAACAAAATACTATACTGATAATATTTCCGTTTCTATACCAAAAATAAATATCATTAACTATTTACCTAATATGTCATTTGGTTTCTATAACGTGTGGTTTGAAGTACCAGAGCAATTTGACATTATATTTGCAACTTATGTTCCCTGTAGTCAAAGTGGTATATCACATACTCCAGAAATAACCGTACAAATACGCTCTTATCCTCTATGGATATATGGCCCTGTAATCGCTTACGAACAATCAATAAATATAGTTAAAGCAATGTGTCAGTATTATGGATTTGAAATATTAGAAGTAAAAGAAAACCGATTTGATTTTTGCTGGCATACAAATTACATACAAAATCCAGAACAATACTTTAATCCTTGGAATTTATCAAAAATGATTGTAAGTCAATTTAAGCGTGGCGAATTAAGCTGGGCATATAAACCCAAAGACGAAATTGAACCAGACTATCTGCGACACGGAAAGCGTGGTGGTAAAGTTTTTAATCGAATATATTTAAAAACTAAGGAGGTAATTGAACGAGGTTATAAACCATGGTTTTTAAAGTTATGGCAATTAAATGGACTGATTAGTCGTTATGATCTCTTTGTACTAGAAGAAGCATTTCAACACCATAGTTGGAACAATGTAAATATATCAAGATTAAAATTTTACGTTGAAAATGGTAGTGATAAATCATTAATTGAACAATGTAGACAATTGCTAGATAATGAAAAGACTATAGCACCTGATACATTACAGGATTTAGCCGATATGCTAACTCCTAGAATAACGATAATAACTAATATAGAGTATCAAGTTATGAGGAAAGCAACTAAGTCCTATCCTATCATTCAAATTGCTGATAATAGTAAATACGGTATAGAAAAGCGTATGTATGATTTTTTTGACAACAGAACACTTATAACCAGATATTTAACTCATGATATATTAAGATTAGTTGAAACTGGTAATAAAGTCAAAGATACGAATAAGTCAAGACGTGAATATAATGCGTTCTGGTCATCTTTACGGAGTACAAAACAAGTAGATTGTAAATTCTCAAGAAAGGATATTTCATTCATTCGTACCTACAATAAGCAATTGAATGGAGATATTATGAAAAAGAAATTACTTCATAGTGTAATCGTTTATGGAATATATAATAAGGGAATTAATGAGGATGATGTATTGAGTGATTGTGCAGAAGCATTATTAAGACTTAACGATAATGATATAGACGATATGAAGCGTTATAAAAAGAAAAAATCCAGACAATTCAACGTGAATGAATTAGCTGGACTAAATAAAACTGATGCTAAACAATTTTATGTTGTTGATGAAGATGGCCAGATAATAAGTTAACTGGTACTGGATACGGAGGTAATAATGAAATTTGAAAAACTTTATACCCTAGGTGACTGTTTCGATTTATTTATGTTAGACTTGGAAGGTCGCTGCTCTCCAAAAACAATTGATAATTATGATTGTCACCTAAGGTATTTTAGACAATTTATTGAGAGTGAATTGTCTGCAAAAGCCAATAATATAAAAATTAATACTATAAAGATAACAGATTTACACAAATATGTAAAGATGCTTAGAGGTAGAAAGAAATGTGAAACTCATCTTTATAAACCGACAGAAAATAAACCAGTAACAATGACTACTATAAGGGATTATTGCTTAGATATAAAAACATTCTTTAGCTTTTGCTATAAGAATGATTATATGGACTATGACATAACTAAGAACTGGAAGCTCGTTAAAAGAGAACCAGTTGAAAAACTTCCTTTATATCAGCACGAAGTAGATTTGATTGAAAGTATCTTTAAAAGAAAAACAGAAAATAATATAAGAAATCTGTGTATTTTGCATTGTGGTCTTGATGCTGGAATGAGAAGTTCTGAAGTAATAAATCTTAAGTTAAAGGATATTAATTGGAAAACAAATTACATTTGTATTGAAGCCGGAAAAGGCTTTAAGACACGATATATACCTTTGAGTTTACGTTTAAAAGATTTATTGCTTAAATACAAACTTACATACAGATATCAAAATAACGACCCCAATTCATACTTCTTTTTTCAGCTCGCATCTCAAGAACCTATAAATGACAATGTAATGAAACAAGTTTATGCTCGTATTAAAAAACGAACAGAAGTAAATAGATTAAATCACCATTTATTAAGACATACATTTGCAAGTAGCTTTATGTGCGGTGGTGGCAATCTAGAAACCTTAAGAGATATCCTAGGTCATAGTAGCTACAATGTAACTCAAATATATTTGCATATGTCAAATAAGTATAAGAGTCTTAGTAGTGACATATATCATTTAGATCGTAGATTCATGGATATTTATTATCATGGTAGGTGATTATTATGAAAGAAGCTATATGGTTTTTTGATTATTGCTATGCTATGACAGGACGAGAACCAGGGGAATTACATAATAATACCTTATTAGATTTACTAAATATGTTCTGTGAGCATAAGCATTGGATGTACTATCCATCTTATAAGTTTAGATTAAGGAGATTTAAATATGACGGAACTTGAAACATATATTTTCTTACAAGCTACATTACAGGATTTAGCAAATCAAAACCTTATAACATCTAATGATTATTTTTATTATAGTGCGAATCTTGATGATATGCATAGCTTCTATTGTGAAAAAGTAAAGGAGTGATCTAGATATTAAAGTATACGTTTGATACCCTACAAAAGAAAGCTGTGAATAGTATTTGTATTATCTGCAATAGTAATATTACTGATTCCGATATAGCAAAGCGACAGTTTGTATACGTTAAGTCACGTTCAGGTAAAGACCAGTTTTTACATATGAACTGTTATAAAAATGAGTGCAGCTTAAGTAAGCGTGATGTTGCTTTAAATTAATATTTAACAAAGAAAGGAAAATATGAAAGATAAGTATTTAAATAAAATATTCGAAGCAAATGAATTAGCAATGCAATGCAATAAAATCAATCTGTGGGGTGCTAGTGCGACAACAGCATTGTATGTAACTGCTTACGATGATTTTTCAGAAGTATTAGAAGACTTGCGAAATGTAATATACCATGCAAAGCAGATTGATGGATGGGAAAAATGTATTCGTAAGTTTCAAAGAGATACTGATTTTGATAAGGATGACGTAATGAATTCGATAAAATATCATGAAACACAGATGGATGAATCTTTAAACAAGTTAAAAAGTTTTATTAAGGAACGAAATAGTGAAGGATGGAAATAGTTGTTTAAACTAGAAGTTAACTAAGTAACTTAGTTTTATAGTAAAAAATTGTTAATACCCCATTAACACTCTGGTGAATATCCAGAGTGTTTTTTTATAGTATGCGGAAGTTTTTTTAAAGTATCCGCAACACCTTTTACCTCTACACATGAGATTAGGTCGATAAAC
>ERZ791922.387-NODE-387-length-29866-cov-3.451243_pt1 | contig 29866 bp, 25 predicted proteins | sample MGYA00510134_ERZ791922 | MGnify/ENA primary metagenome ERZ791922 (study PRJEB30046, sample SAMN00792101) | human gut metagenome | study: EMG produced TPA metagenomics assembly of the A metagenome-wide association study of gut microbiota in type 2...
AGACAAAGACAAAGACAAAGACAAAGACAAAGACAAAGACAAAGACAAAGACAAAGACAAACCTATATATAGTTTAACGTTAAACCTATTTGTACTTACATAATAATTTATATTTCATAAAAAGTATACTAAGTGAATTAATATATAGAGATATATACAGTTTAACGTTAAACTATATTTTGTAATCAAACTATAGAGATCGGCTAGTTTACTTTACTAAAAATATAGATTAAATAAGAAAGGAGAATGAGAGTAATAATAAGGTGTTGTATGCAAATTTACAAGTAGTCAGAATCAAGAGTTACAAAAGAGTATAAGAAATTAGAGTTACAAAAGAGTACGAGAACAAAAAAAGAAAGAGAAGTTACAAGAAGATGACATAAGAAAAGGAGGCGTGATCAAGAAAATACAAAGAATAGTATCTCAAAGTGAACATAAAAAAATAAGAAAAAATAAGAGAACATATGAATTATAACAAGAGAACATAGAAAAATAAATTAAGAACGTAAAACATTAGATTCTTACGCATGAAAGATCAAACGAAGATGATGAATTTTTAGTACTAAGATTAGGAGAGTTTTAGTTGAAAGAGTGATTGATCAACTAAGAATTTAAAAAGAAAGGGAGATAAACAATGAAGAAAAAAATAAGTAAAATTCTTGGATTGCTTCTTGCAATTATGTTAGTAGTTCAAACAGCTACTACCTTTGTATTGGCAAAAGAAATAACATCCAATGCGACAGTTTATATTAAAAATGCTTCCACTGGTTCTTATCTTTATGCTTCTGGTTCTAGTGTGAAAGCGGGTAGTTTTCAAGAGAAAAATCCATATTACATATGGAGTATCACGAAGAAGACAGATGGTTCATTTTGGATCCAGAATATGGGGACGAACTCTTATCTATGCTTAGAGCACGCAAGTGGAAAAGCACTTTTAGAGAGTACGATCTATGAAGTATGGATGAGTAGTAAATGGTACATCGAAGGTAATAATGATTCTTCCACGATAGATAATATGTGGAAGAGCACAAGAAATAGTGGAACAGGTGGATACCTTTATACCAATAGTGGTAGCGCTGATGTGTTCTACGGAACTACAGCGCAACGCTGGGTTTTTGAGGATTATAGCTCATCTGCACATATTCCAGAGGACGGTGTTTCAGGTAAATTAACGAATAAAGTTGCAGCTGATACAATCGTAGTCCCTGGATCAAACAGTGATATTTCAAGCATTGGTGCTACAATGCCATACGTGCGTTATGATTCTGAGTATGCAGTATTAGGCGGTGGAGCTAGACTAGCAACTTCAACGGATTGGGCATTAACTAATGTTGCGAGCCAAGCATCGAATCAATCCTATGTTGTTCTTCCATCGGGTGGTTCTTATGCAGAATGGCGCCTAAACTCCTCTGGTAATGGTGTAGTTATGAGATTTACTCTACCAGATACCGCAGATGGTATGGGGCAAAGGGGATCGCTCGATGTATATGTGAATGGATCCAAAGTGAAAACAGTTGACTTAACCTCATATTTTATGTGGCAATATTTAAATGGTGGTGCTGGTGATACCCCAGGGAATGGAACAGCATGTTTTGCCTTTGATGAAGTACATTTTCGTTTAGATAGATCCTTAGTGCCAGGGGACACGATAAGGATTCAAAGTTCAGGTGCGAGTGGACTTACTTATGGAGTTGACTTCCTTGAAATAGAGGAAACAGGAGCTGCAATTCCTCAACCAGCTGGTTCTTATTCTGTAGCTGATTTTGGTGCTGTACCTGACGATGGTATTGATGATTATGCAGCAATTTCTGCTTGTGTTGCTGCAGCGGATTCCAAAGGAAAGGATGTATATTTTCCAGCAGGAACCTATCATATTAACCAAATCTGGCGTTTATCTGCAACTGACATGATGATTACTGGTGCTGGTATGTGGTATACCAATATACAATTTACAAATTCAGCACAGCAATCCGGTGGTATTTCTGGAAATGGTGATGGTAAAACAAAAAATATCGAATTTTGTAACATGTACATCAATTCCAATCTTCGTTCCCGTTATGGAGAAAATGCGATCTACAAGGGATTTATGGATGTATTTGATGGTAAATCTTTATTCCATGATGTTTGGGTAGAGCATTTTGAATGTGGATTCTGGATTGCAGATTATAATGGTTCCTTAGACTATTCAGATGGCCTTAAGATTGTAAATTGTCGTATTAGAAACAATCTTGCAGATGGTGTAAACTTCTGTCAGGGAACAAGTAATGCAACTGTGTATAATTGTTCTCTGCGTAACAATGGAGATGATGGACTTGCAATGTGGAATAATAATTTCATGTCTGCAAAGGACTTAAGCAACAATGTATTCTGTTACAATACAATTGACTTAAACTGGCGTGCTGGTGGCATTGCAGTTTATGGTGGTAATAATCATAAGATTTATAACAATTACATAAGAGATTGCTTTATGGCATCTGGTATTCATTTAAATACTACTTTCCCAGGATATAAGTTTGATAATACACAAAGCATCCAGTTTGCTAACAATATGATCATCCGTAGCGGTTGTAGCTATGATACTTGGAGAAGTGAGTATGGCGCAGTTGATTTAACTGGTGCTGTGAAAAATGTAACGTTTGATAATACCTATATTTACGATGCGCAACATGACGGAGTACGTCTAGGAGATAGTGTTAACAATGTTATATTTAATAAACTATATATTTATGGTACTGGTGTGGACGGCAATACCCCTTCCTACTCCTCATTGCCACATTTAGGAGCAGCCATCATGTCCTTTGGTGGAAATCCTTCTGCTACTATGAATGGATTATATTTAAGAAATATTGCCTATAAAGATGTTTATTATCTCAATCAGGCAAACATCGTTCGTAACAATGTGACTAATGAAGGAAATGCAGCCTATACCATACCAGGATATCGTGCAGTAGGATCATTACAAACGGATCATGGTAACCATAGTCAGGTGCCAACCATTATACCGACTGCAACACCGATTCCTACAGCAACACCAGTTCCTACAGTAAGTCCAATCGTAACACCGACACCAACGGTAACACCAATTCCTACAGTAACACCAACTCCTTCTGTTCCATATGGTAATCCGGATATGATTGTAACCGATATTACTTGGTTACCAGCAAATCCAACCAATGGTAGTCAAGTGACCTTTAGTGCAGTTGTTAAGAATCAAGGAACTGGAGTTGCTCCTGCAGGATCAATTAATGGTGTCCAATTCCAAGTAAACGGTACTTGTGTATCCTGGTCGGATACTGATAAAACTCAGATTATGCCAGGGCAGTCTCAAACAATAACAGCAGTAAGTGGCCCTTCTGGAACACCAACCTGGACAGCAAATACCGGAACTTACACGATTACTGCTTGGGTTAATGATGTAAATCGTTATCCAGAGTCTAATACGAATAACAATATGTTTACAAAATCACTCACTGTGACACAAGGAACGGTACAACCTACTGCTACCCCAACGCCAACACAACCATATGGCAATCCGGATATGATTGTTACGGATATTACCTGGTCTCCAGCAAGTCCTGTAAGTGGAAATCGGATTACCTTTAGTGCTGTTGTTAAAAATCAAGGAACCGGTGTAGCTCAGGCAGGATTAATCAATGGAGTACAATTTCAAGTGAATGGTTCCAGTGTAGCATGGTCTGATAATAATACGACTCAAATTCAGCCAGGTCAGTCAGTAACCGTCACCGCAACTGGTGGTCCATCTGGTAGTGAAAATTATACTGCAACAGCTGGAACTTTTAGTATAACGGCATGGGTTAATGATATAAATCGTTATCCAGAGTCTAACACAAGTAATAACACTTTTACGAAAACTATGACAGTGCGTTAGTTTATATGTAGTAATGTTGACTGCTGCAAACGGCATTTTTAGTAAATGTCCGTTTGCAGCATTTTATATATCTTCCTAATTAAATCAGAGTGAAATAATGATTGACATTAGCGTAAATTCATACTAACTTATCAATAATGACATATAAATAATTCATTTGAATAAATCATGATAGGAAAGGTTAGATTTAACCACTTGGTGGTAGTCTTTAGGAAAAGATAGATGAAGAAAGATAGAACATTGTTAAATCGAGAAGAGATTATACGGTATCTTGGCTACCAGAATCAAGAACCAGATGAGATCATGTTGGAAGAAATCAAGATTTGTGAAGATGAGTTTTATAAAGTTATGAAACCTAACTTTCATTATGAGGTATTTGATCTTAAAAGAGAAGGTGAGCGATTAATTCTTGCTGATGATAGTTTTGAATTTCTTGGCGAGGATATTAAGAAGCATCTGGAGGGGTGTGAGAAAGTGGCATTCAGCTGTGCAACCTTATCTCTGGGCGTTGATGAATTAATTGATCAAGCACAGAAAGAAGACATGTTAATGGCATTTATTTATGATGCGATTGCAAATGCGGTAATAGAAGAGGTTCGTGCGAATGCCGAGCGATCTATTGCTAATAGATTTCCAGACTATTTTTGTAATTGGCAATATGGAATTGGGTATGGAGATTTACCACTTTCATTGCAACCTTTGTTTTTAAAACGTATCGAAGCAGAAGAAAAGATAGGTTTAACTTGTAATGATCGCTGTTTGTTAGTACCATTAAAGTCAGTAACAGGATTCATTGGTTTATCTAAAAAAGAGCAAGAAAATAAAAGTTGTAACCAAAGAGGCTGTCAAACTTGTAATCATCGAGAAAATTGTATCTATCAGAAGAAGGTTGTGGGAGAATAGATAGAAAAGGCATGGAACATAAAAGTTCCATGCCTTTTAAAATGCATAGTGAGAAGAAAGATAAATAGTAAGTGCAAGAAGCAACTGACCAGAAAAATAATAGAGTAAAGCCACTGTATCAGAAAGGCTAGTTTCTTTATACAAAGTGTTTCTTGCAAGCAAGACGTCGCTAACGACAATTAGCACAGATGCTAAGGCAATAGGAAATCCCCATATGCCAATTGTGACTGGAAGCGTTAAACCTAGGGATAGAGTAGTAAAAATTGTGAGTCCGTAGAGAAAATAAAAGTACTTTTCTTTTCCAAGTCGTACACTAAAGCGATAGAAATAACAAAGAGCTATTCCGGTAAAAATCGAAATCATAGGAATGCAAATAATCGGAAAACCACCAAGCTCAATAAAATAGACAATATAGGCAATATGACCAAGGAAGAAGAGAATTCCTCCAATGTAAACCTGGATACCCAATAGTACATCAGCAAACAAGCATATAGTAAGCCCAATCAGTACAGAACGACTAAAAAATGAAGAAGGTAGATGATAAGTAATTTGTGAAGTCATTGCTTTCCAATAGCCCCAATAAGATAGAATTACGGCAACAAAAGTAGTAGCTCCTTTGACGAACAAACTAAGCTTTTTATTTCTTCCTCTTCTTTTTAAGGATAGATAACAAGGCATGAGTATAAAAATCATGAGAAAGATACCAAACATTGCAATAATGAAAGCTTGCATCGGTAAAACACCCTTCAAACTCTTATTGTTATATGTATATTGGATATAACATGTCAGAATACGTATTTTCCTTAAATGGTTTTCTATCAATTGTGCTACTACTAATTAAGTGAATAAGGATAAGTAATATTCTTAAGAAAAATCGTAGTATTTCTCTACTACTTTTGAAGTTTTTTGATAAACTCAGATAGTTTTGATTCCCCTATCACAGTGATTCCGTGCTCTGCTAATAAGCTTGCGGTGATACCGTTTCCAGTTATTAACGAGCCAGTAAAGCTTCCATCGTATATTTGACCAAAACCGCAGGAAGGACTTCGTTCTTTTAGGATAGCATAGGAACAGTGATAAAGTTTTGCAAGTTTTAATGATTCTATAGCCCCTGCTTTAAATTGTGCTGTAACATCGATACCAGTTTTACTAAAAACAGTTTGATTTTGTATTTCAGAGGCTGGTCGTGGGGTGGGAAGTCCACCTAACTGTTCTGGACAAATTGGAATTAGATGATGATGCTCTTGTAACGTTAATAAATCTTCTTGTAATTTTCCTTCCCCATTGTACCTACAATTTACTCCGAGTAAGCAAGCGCTCACTAATATATTCATATGAAAACTCCTTTCAACTAAAAAAATGATGTCTCATTATTTTCAAAATCGCTTGCATAACAATTGCAAGTGGTGATATATTATAGGAACAAAAAAGCATGTTCCTATAACCGAATATATGGTGCGAATAGCGCACCTTTTATGAGAAATAGCTTCGCAATTTCTCATAAGCTATATAATTGAAACTAAAAGCGTGTTTCAATTATCGGATTGACGGTGCAAAAGTCGCACCTTTTATCAGAATCTGCTTCGCATCTTCTGATAAGCTATATTATGTAATCATTATAGCAGTTTTTTAGAGAGTAAGATACTTTCTTTTGCACTTGTAAAAAATATGTGTTACCATAAAGATTAAGAGATTAGTGTTCTATGATTCTGTTACATAGAGTAGAAAGGGTAGAAAGCATGTTATCGACCAATCTGCAATATCATATTGTGTATAGTAAGCGAAGAACCGTTGGGATTGAGATAAGTCCAGATGGAACGGTTACAGTTCGCGCGCCTTTACGGATGCCCGAAAAGGATATTGAACAGATTCTGATGTCAAAACTTGACTGGATAGAGCAAAAAAGAAGGATGTTCCAAAGAAAATCCGAGAAGGCAAATCGTGTTTTGAACACAGAATATGAAGAAGGAAGCCTTATGCCATTTCGTGGAGAACGATATCCAATCCAACGGTCATTTCATCAAGGCTTGAAAAAGCCTATTGTATCCTTTGATGGTAATAGTTTTACAGTCCGCATTGGAAAAGAAGATAAGGATAGTATAAGACAGGCTTTTCTTGTCTGGTATAAAAAGGCAGCTACCGAGGAGTTTCTTCAACGTGTCGACTTTTACAAGGCTCTCATGCAGGAAACGGTTGGTACAGTTCGAATCAAAGATCAAAAAAGTTGTTACGGTAGCTGTTCCTCGAAGCGTAATCTCAACTTTAATTGGAAATGTATCCTTGCACCTTCCGAAGTATTAGATTATATTGTTGTTCATGAACTGTGTCATCTACGCCATATGAATCACTCCAAAGAGTTTTGGGCTGAGGTGGAAGGCATATTTCCTAACTATGCTAAGGCGAAGCGCTGGTTAAAAGAAAATGGTATCTTATTGGAAATATAGTTGAACATAGTTAACTCAAGATGAAAAATGATGAAACTTTTTAGGGATGAAGGTAGATTTCATACGACAAGGTTTATTATTTTAATGATAAAAAATAAAACGAAAGAATTTGATAATCCTTATATGAATTAAGATTTGAAAGTAAGAAGTAAAGGAGTAACATCGATAATTTCCTATTTATATGTTATCTGTATCTATATTTAAAAATTTTATATGAAAATATAACAGCAAGAATTACATCAAAAGCTGTCATTATAACTAAAACATACCAGTGTATTATAAAAATCACTGCATATACTAAGAGCGTAACAAACAACAACATTTTCTGACGAAAAAACAGCTTAGTAATACCGTTTGGTAGACAGCTTAGAGAGTCAGACCATGAAATGGAGGAGTTTATTATGAGTTCTAGCAGAAACCGTGTAGAAGTTCCTGAGGCAAAGGAAGCATTAAATCGTTTTAAGATGGAATGTGCATCTGAACTTGGTGTACCTTTAACTAATGGATATAACGGTAACTTAACATCTTACCAAAATGGTAGCGTAGGTGGACAGATGGTTCGTAAGATGATTAAGGCACAGGAAGAACAGATGGCAGGCAAATAGCCTAAGTAGAGTACAGAAGTAATCTATGGATAAATATTGAGTCATTCTGCTAACCGCAGTAATCTCATAATAAACAGCAACCGGCAGATGTCGGTTGCTGTTTCCGTTGATCTTCCTTAATCGTTCTAATTTTATGAAATAATAGCTAAATACATGGTATGTTTGCACTAAACGTTGAAAAATTGATTGACATTTAGCAAGAATATACTACAATATGATTATATGCAAAATAAAGTAAGTGAATTAAGTTTTTCGATGTTGCATCGATGAAAATTCACTGATTTCTGTATAGGAATCATCGTACATTGAGTAGAATGCCAAACGAATTGTTTAGAATTAAATTCTATCATTGAAAAGGTTACACACTGAATGTAAAAAAAAGTAATTGCAAGAAACCGAAATTGGAGTATAATATATGAGAGTTATCGCTGGAAAAGCTAGGAGAACATTGTTAATAGCCCCTAAGGGATTAGATACTAGACCAACTACAGATCGCACAAAGGAAACATTATTTAATATTCTTCAAGGTGATTTGGCAGACAGTTCTTTTTTAGATTTGTTTAGCGGTAGTGGTGCTATCGGAATAGAAGCTCTTAGTAGAGGCGCAGATTTTGCAGTATTTTCTGATACAAGTAAAGAAGCTGTTGATTGCATTCGGGCAAATATCAAAGCAACCCACATGGAGGGACAGGCTTTGGTATTGCAAAAAGATGCAATTGCAACTATTAAGGAAATGGAAACAGCTGGCAAAGTATTTCAGATTATCTTTATGGATCCACCTTATGATTGTGGTCATGAAAAAATAATTTTACAAATGTTAGAGAAATCTAGCATTATTGATGAGGATACGATATTAGTGGTAGAGGCCTCTTTGGCAACGAAATTTGATTACTTAAAGACAAGTAGGTTTCGCGTATACAGAGAAAAAGAATATAAAACAAATAAACATGTTTTTATAGAAGTGATAGGCTAAGGAACCGTCGATCCCATAGTTTGGAGGAATTTGATGAAAATAGGGATATATCCGGGCAGCTTTGACCCAGTTACATTAGGACATCTGGATGTAATAAAAAGGTCTGCGAAAATTATGGATGAATTAGTGATTGGAGTATTAGCGAATAGTTCCAAAACACCGTTATTTACAGTGGAAGATAGAGTAAAGTTAATTGAATGTGTGGTAAAAGACATACCGAATGTAAAGGTAATGGCCTTTGATGGTTTAACGGTAGATTTTGCGAAAAAGTTAGGTGCTAAATTTTTAATTCGTGGCTTGCGTGCTATTACTGATTTTGAATACGAATTACAAATTGCTCAAACAAATCACAAATTAGATGAGGAAATTGATACGGTATTCTTTACAACGAGTGTAGAATATTCTTATTTAAGCTCCAGTATTGTAAAGGAGATAGCTAGTTATGGCGGTGACATATCGAAATTTGTCCCAAAAAGTATTATTCAAGTGATTTATGACAAATACAATAGAAAGAGGAGTGAATAAGATGGGTATCAGCAGAATCGAACAATTGATTGAGGATATATATGAGTTTGTAGAGAGTTGCAAGATGCAACCACTTTCACAGACGAAGGTAATCGTACCGAAAGATCAGTTATATGATTTGCTAGATGAGCTGAGACTTCGCACGCCGGATGAAATCAAGCGCTATCAAAAGATTATTGCAAACCGTGATGCTATCATAGCGGATGCAGAGCAAAAGGCACTATCGATTCAAGCTGAAGCGAAGGAAAAGGCGAAAAATCTAATTAATGAGAATGAGATTATGCAGCAAGCTTATTATCAGGCAAATGAGATGGTAAGTAATGCAAGTGCTCAAGCAGAAGCTGTCTTAAAAAGTGCAAATGATGATGCAGAGCAAATTCGTGAAGGAGCACTCGCATATACGAATGAGATTCTTTCAGACGTTGAGAAAATATTATCGAATGCGTATGAAAGCACTCGACAAAAATCTGAGACCTTAGTAAGCTCGTTAAAGACAAGTCTTGATATCGTTATTAATAACAAGCGTGAAATTGTTGAATCACTCACTCCACAGCAGGATTTTGCAGCTCCAACGCAAGAATACCGAAAGGAAGAACAACAACAATCGCAAGATGAATATGACGACGGCGACTTTGACTTCGATGAGAATACTTTTTTAGAAGATATTGATTAAATAGTAATCCTATTATTAAAAACCTATATAGTTAATCTGCTTAAGCAGTTGATACATTCAATAGTGAGTTAGCGTACAACTATCGCATAGATAACTTAGCTAGCTACGCTACTATTGAGGTTCTATTGACTATAGTAATAGTACTACATATAGGATACTAAGTGCAAAGGCACAAACCATACTTAATGTTTTAGTAATAAAATATTGGAATAACGATAATCCTGATGTGTTAATGACACTTTTGGTCTGAGCGAAACCTGATAGCCCACCAAAAGCTGTGATTGTGGTAATCAGGATTATTTTTATTGGCTCAGAAAGGTGGATGCGTGTTAATTGATCAATTCCTGTTGTAATCTCCAAAATTGCAGAGATGAAGGCTGCCGCTATGGTAGGTAGTAACTTTAGATGAAGTAGAAGGCTTGCTAAGACTGAAAATAAGATAATATAACCTCCTACTTTGGTAACAACCTCAAACCCACTTAAGATAGCATCATCGAGCATTTGAAATTCAAAGCTGTGTCTTTGTTTTATTTTCGAGGAATTTTGTTGATTAATTTTCTGATCGTTAATAGGGTTGGTCTCTTCTGCTAGCTGAAAAGCTTGTATAAGAGATTGATTTTGATATGTTTTTTTCATGAACCTTTTATTGAATCGAGATTCTTTTATGTAGTAAACGATAAGTGAACTAACAGCAGAAGAAGTAAAGAGCACGATTAATAATATGATACCGAGGTCAGGCCGTTTTAACTTTGATGCAGCAATATAGCTCATAATAAACATAGGGCTTGCATTGTTGCATAGTGCACATAAAAATTGAGCTTCTTTTTTTGAGATTAACTCTTGATCAAGCATATCGGCTGTCGTCTTAGCACCTACAGGGATACCAGAGAGAAATCCGATAAAAATCGGATAACATCCCTCTTTACTGATGGGAAATAGATACTTTAATACCGGATATAAGAATACCGACACTGCTTTTGTAACACGAAGTCGTATTAACAGGCCAGATAATATCATAAATGGCAGGAGTGCTGGTAATACAGTTTCAAACCATAGCATTAGCCCGGATTTTGCACCCTCAAGAGAAGCCATCGGAAAAGTAAGCATCAACACTAATAAAAGTAATAAACTACCCTTTAGTAGCCGGCTTTTTCCAAAAAAATTAGAAAGGATGCTTTCCTTGTTATATTTTATTTCTTGATTTTGCTTCATACAACACCATGTCACATACTATTTATAAAATCTATGTGAAAATTGACAAACTATTCCTTTAGAATTACAGGACCATGGGTATATTCATTCGAAGGTACTGTATGAAATTTTTGAACTATCATTTGATGATACAAATGAGTTGCACGAACGTCTTGTTCGAATAATTCATATTCTTCTTGATTTAAAAGTTGTTTCGCATTGGCCACCTTCACAACAAGAGGAATCTTATTTTCCTTGGTAGCAGTTCGAAGAAGTGAGGTTGCACCTGTCCGAAAACCAAGAATGCGACCATAACAATTTTCAATATTTTGTGTCTTTGGTATGGAAAGCAGGATATGAAGTAATCCGCGATTGATTCTTGTTAAGGTCAATTCTTTTGTTTTTAGCGACAGACAGAAGTCATCGTATGTCTTTGCATAGGTTAGATTTTTCGTAATCCTATTTGCTAGTTCTGGTGTTACATCTGCAAAGGAAGTAAGAGCTTCTTCCTGAGTCATGCTCAATTTATAATATAAAAGAGAAGTAAAATCATTACGAAAGATAGGATAGGTTTTTTGATATTCCTGGTTTAATATAGCTTTCGTTTCTAGCGGCAGATTATCTGGTAATGAAAATAAGTCATCGTTTGTTAAAACACTGCGAATTGCTGTTGCAGATGCATTCGGAAGTGAAATGTCACTATCATGATAATTAGCACCTTGTCGCTTGATGGTGATTGCGTTAATTCTACTCTTTCTTTTCCGAATTGCTTTCATATACTCAATGCCCAAAATATTATTCGGAGAACTCAAAAGAAGTTCGAATGAGGCAGGATTATACCCATTGACATCCTTTAATCTCATATAATTTAGGAGTGCTTTCGTTCTTGCTTTTGGGAAGGAAAGACCTGATTTTAATTCCTTTTTCAATTCTTGCTGATAAGAGGGTGGTTCTTCTAATAAAATATCTGCTAGCTGTGTAAGCATCTTGATATCTCCACATTCGCTACCAAAGCAGACATAGTCTACAAAACCTAACCGATCAAGGATTGAAATCCCTGCATAAGCAAAAGCCTCAGCACTCGCAGTAGCATAAGAAACTGGAAGTTCGATGACAAGATCGGCACCATGAGTAAGAGCCATTCTAGTTCTGGCATATTTATCTATAATCGCAGGAATACCACGTTGTACAAAATTACCACTCATAACTACAACCACTTTGGTCGCACCTGTAAGTAGCTTAGCCTGTTCCAATTGATATAGATGTCCTTGGTGAAAAGGATTATATTCCGCTATGATTCCAACTGTTTTCATTTTTAATCTCCATTCTATCGCGCCCTGCAAATTTGAAAAAGTCAATTTTGTTCATCTTCATGAAATGTGAAACTCTTTTTTAGCTCCTCTGTTTCCTATCGCTACTAGTTTTTAACTTCTCTATGTGCTTTATTCCACATAATTTCTTAGGTTTTTATGAACTTTCTCTTAAAAGTAGACAAAATGTAAGCGTTTACATAATTTGCTCTTGTATCTCTTGATAGATAGTATTATAATAAAAAATGGTTGTTTTGTGAAGAATAGTTCTTATAGAAAATAATCAAGGTCTTTTTCAGTAATTACAGAGGCAGATTATGACAGTTCTAATCGCAAAACGAAGGATAATAATATTAGGTGCTATACATATAGACTGAAAGGAGTTTATTATGGGATTTATTGATGACATCAAGGCGAGAGCGAAACAGAGTATTAAGACTATTGTTTTACCTGAAAGTATGGACAGAAGAACATTTGAAGCAGCTGCAAAGACTTTAGAAGAGGGTAATGCAAACGTAATTATTATCGGTAGTGAGGAAGAAGTTAAGAAGAATTCAGAAGGTCTTGACATCACGGGAGCTACAATAGTAGACCCTAAGACATCGGACAAGCTTCCAGCTTATGTTGATAAGCTTGTAGAACTAAGACAAGCAAAAGGCATGACCCCTGAGAAAGCAAAAGAGCTTTTAACAACTGACTATATCACATATGGTGTAATGATGGTTAAGATGGGTGATGCAGATGGTTTAGTGTCTGGTGCTTGTCACTCTACAGCTGATACTTTAAGACCATGTCTTCAGATTTTAAAAACTGCTCCAAATACTAAGTTAGTTTCTGCTTTCTTCGTAATGGTAGTACCTAATTGTGATATGGGCGCAAATGGAACTTTCCTTTTCTCCGATGCTGGATTAAATCAGAATCCAAATGCAGAAGAGTTAGCAGCAATTGCAGGCTCCACAGCGAAGAGTTTCGAACAATTAGTTGGTTCCGAACCTGTTGTAGCTATGCTTTCTCATTCCACAAAGGGAAGTGCAAAGCATGCAGATGTTGATAAGGTTGTGGAAGCAACGAAACTTGCACAGGAATTATATCCAGAATATAAGATTGATGGTGAGTTCCAGTTAGATGCAGCAATCGTACCTAGTGTAGGTGCTTCTAAGGCTCCTAACAGTGATATTGCTGGTAAAGCTAACGTATTAATCTTCCCTGATCTTGATGCTGGTAACATCGGTTATAAGTTAACACAGCGTCTTGCTAAAGCAGAAGCTTATGGACCATTAACTCAGGGTATTGCAGCACCAGTAAACGATTTATCCAGAGGATGTTCTTCTGATGATATCGTTGGTGTTATTGCAATCACTGCAGTTCAGGCTCAAAACAAATAAGTAGTTAGGAAAACGTATTTTCAATTTCTTAATTGGAAATTTCATTAGCTAAGTTGATAGAATAGATAGTATAAGAATCATTATACTGGGGGAACGATATAGAAGAAACGTTTTCTACGTAAATCTATGTTGCCCCGTGATAAATGAATTAACCACATAATAAGGAGAAATACAATGAAAGTTTTAGTTATTAATTGCGGAAGTTCTTCCCTTAAATATCAGTTGATCGATTCTGAGACAGAACAAGCTTTAGCAGTTGGCCTTTGCGAAAGAATCGGTATTGATGGACGTCTTACTCATAAGGCAGAAGGTGGAGAGAAGGTTGTTCTTGAGGATGCCCTTCCAAACCATGAGGTTGCTATTAAAAATGTAATCGCTGCTCTTACCAATGAAAATTATGGTGTGATTAAGTCCCTAGATGAAATCAATGCAGTAGGTCACAGAGTAGTACATGGTGGTGAGAAATTTGCTCATTCTGTAGTAATCAATGATGAGGTATTAAAGGCAATTGAAGAATGTAATGATCTTGCACCATTACACAACCCAGCAAACCTTATTGGTATCAATGCATGTAAATCAATTATGCCAAATGTACCTATGGTAGCTGTTTTTGATACTGCATTCCATCAGACAATGCCAAAAGAAGCTTATCTATATGGTATTCCACATGAGTACTATGATAAATACAAGGTGAGAAGATATGGTTTCCACGGAACAAGTCATAGCTATGTTTCCAAACGTGCTATTAAGCTTGCTGGTTTAGATCCAAAGAACTCAAAAGTTATCGTTTGTCACCTTGGTAATGGAGCATCTATCTCTGCAGTTAAAAATGGTGAGTCCGTAGATACTAGTATGGGTCTTACACCGCTGGAAGGTTTAATTATGGGAACAAGAAGTGGTGATCTTGATCCTGCAATCATTGATTTCATCGCAAAGAAAGAAAACTTATCTTTAGATGAAGTTATGAATGTCTTAAATAAAAAATCTGGTGTATTAGGTATGTCTGGCGTATCTTCTGACTTTAGAGATATCGAAGCAGCAGCGAATGAAGGAAATGAGCATGCAAAAGAAGCTTTAGCTGTATTTGCTTATCGTGTTGCTAAGTATGTTGGTTCGTATATTACAGCAATGAATGGTGTAGATGCTGTTGTATTTACAGCAGGTCTTGGTGAAAATGATAAGAATGTAAGAGCAGCTGTATGCTCACACCTTGAATTCCTTGGTGTATCATTAGATACAGAGAAGAATAGCCAGAGAGGAAAAGAGTTAATTATCTCTAATCCTGATTCTAAGGTTAAGATTATGGTTATCCCAACAAACGAAGAACTAGCAATCTGTAGAGAAGTTGTTGAATTAGTGTAATATATTGTAGATCCTGGTAACCCTTGTCTGAATGAATCATCATGTTACTATGGAATAATTGTTCGTAGTAACTCATAAGAGAAGTATTTATTTTGTTATAGACAAATAAGAAAGTGCATGTTTCGTTACATCTTCCTTATTTGTCTATAGCTTTCCTAATGCTAGTAGCTTCTAAGCTTTGGAAACCGGGATTGTCTATCATAGGAAAGAACGATAATGGAAGTAAATGTGGTTACACAATTCTGACATTTTATGCAGTTAGGAGTTGACAAACCTTTTTCAAGCGTTTATAATACTAACAGTGTGAATTTTTGGGCGCTTACATTATGCGTTTTTTTAGACAGGAGTTACTTATGCTGATACAAATGTCTGAAGTCATGAATGTTCCTAATGGTGTCAAAGAATACAATCTACCGATTGAATTTGATGTGTTCGAATTACATGGTGAATTCTATTCTATCACTCATAAAGAACCGGTCAAGCTTAGATTAACGAATCTAGGTGACCGAAAGATTCTGGTGGAAGCAAAAACGAAATTAGCGTTAGCCGTTCCTTGTGATCGTTGTTTAAAGGAAGTAACCATTCCTTATGACATCGATGTGGCTACAGAGATTGATTTCTCTAAGACGGAGGAACAGCGTACCGAGGATTTAGATGAAACAAATTTTGTTACCGGATATGATTTAGACGTAGATAAACTTATCTATGAAGAAGTCTTGATTGGTTTCCCAATGAAGGTTCTGTGCAAAGAAGACTGTAAAGGAATCTGCAAGGTCTGCGGTGCTAACCTTAATAAAGGGGAGTGCGGATGTGACCGTACAGAGCTAGACCCAAGAATGTCTGCTATCCGAGATATTTTTAACAAGTTTAAGGAGGTGTAATCAATGGGAGCTATTTGTCCAAAGAATAAACATTCCAAAGCTAGAAGAGATAGTCGTCGTGCAAACTGGAAGATGACTGCTCCAAACTTAGTGAAATGCAGCAAGTGTGGTGCACTTATGATGCCTCATAGAGTTTGTAAAGCTTGTGGATCTTACAACAAGAAAGAGATCATTGCTACAGCTGAGTAATGCTGATGTAGATAAATCAAGGGTTTGAGATATCAGGCTCTTGATTTTTTTATGTTTTTAACCCAATTGACTTTTCAAAAATTTAATCTCAACTGCCTTAACTTATTTTATTTAATTATCATGTTGTTATATTCATTTATTCCAATATGATTTACCCCTGTTCTAGTGTGATAATAAACGTTGTTCGCTTTAAAAGTGTTAAGTGGTTTTATAATATTATATCGTACTATTATATTCTTACATATTCCATCTTTTGTATTTATTGAATCTTTTTTCTTGCCAAGTTTATCATAGCCATAAGTGCTGTTATTAATCAATACAAATCTAGCAAATCCTTCAGAATAGCAATCCTCGATGATCACATTATTCATAGCTGTAAGATGAATTGCACACCCTGTTTCATTTGTTCTATCACCAATAAATCTGCATTCTTTTATTGTGATATTCTCATGGAATCTGTTTACAGGCTGACAGTGATTTCCTATACAATAAGGCGCACTTGGTCTTGATTTAGATTTTCCAAATTCACAATTAGTATATTTAATGCTCTTGCACACTGTATTATCATAGCACTTTGACCCACTCTTATGAAAAAAAATAGCAGACTCAGATGAAAAGTCAATTTGACTAAACTCTCTATAGTTAGCATTCCTATCAGCAACATAGCCTAGTAATTGTGAACTTTCAATTGTTACATTGCATGATCCGTTAATCTCTAATCCATGAAAATATATTGTGTCTTCAATACTACAATTTGATATTAAAATGTTGTTACAGTGCCATAAAGTAAGTCCATTACATTTACACGCTCCATATTTACTATACATTTGTTCTATTTTTAAATCATAAATTTGAACGTTCCTAATCCCATTATATCCAATCGTATTTGGAGTAGTATATGACATCAATATATTGTGAATTGGGGCAGACATTTGAAGTGTTGCCCCATTAAATTTAAAAATATTATTACTATTAAAGTACAATGTTTCGGTTACTTTATATACGGCTTTTTCAAATATAACAACATTCCCTGCGTTCATAAGAGCAGATTTAATTTTATTAATAGAATCTGTTTTCTTAATATATATTGTTCCCATACGAATCACCTATCTATATTGAAATATTCCAATAGTATTTAAAATCCCCAAATCAAATCCAGTTTGTGATAGGCATACTTCTTATAACAATAATTACGTAAAGACTGATTATATAGATTTTAGTTAACTAATGTTTTATAGTTTGTTATTATTATATTTCTTTTTTGTTCAGATGCCATTCAATACCTCTATAAATAAAAAAAAGAATAGAAAAATCTATCCTATAATTAGTTGCTTATTTTATTTTTGGGGAATAATTTGTTGACAGATGATTTAATCAATATGTTAACCCAATCGCCATGTCAAACTTATCCCCCCATTTATTGGACATTTGTTTTGTCTAACAAAGGGGGGGTTAACAATTTAAGTGTCTTTTTATATTAATTAATTTTAGTATTGCTCATTTGAGTTGTCATTGTTACTGTTTAATTTTCTATCTATATTTTTCAGAACTTCAATTATTTCTCCTAAACCATATATAAGGAACGAGGAGATAGTACCTCCAAGAAACAATACAATAGGCTGTATAAAACGAATTAGTATGTTGATATTATACTTATAATAATGAACATTAAGTTTAGCGTTAGAATCAATAATGATTACAGACCATATTACAGTAAGTACAACAGATAACCAAAATATGAATTTCGCAAAAGATTTTAATGTATTTTGAATATTATTAAACATATACTTCCCTCCCATATTTTTCTTTATTATATACTAATTGATAAAATATGGCAAATATATATGTGTTTTCTATATTTAAATAAGACTATTTAAAATGTGAGTAAAATCTTGGGAAAAAATCCAAGTGATACTTTTAAATAAGTGCTAATTTCATAGGAAAAAAACCAAACGATACTTTAGAAATACGAGCGAAGGAAATCGCTAGCAATCTTATCACTCTCTTGGCTTAGTAGTTCTTTTGTAACCTCAAAAAACTGTTGTTTTTGCTTTCTTTCTACGCGAAAACTAGGTGTAAACATTGCATAGGACTGAGGTAAAAAGTACCCAGTTTTTTTTATATAGCAAGTGTCAGGTTTTGCATTCTGTCGATATTCTTTTTCTACATATTCTCCGACACTTTTATGGACAGCTGTGTCTTCTAATGGAAGGTAATAATAGTCTTTGTAGTTATCAAAGAAGAATTTTAAGGAGCCATGATAGAAAGTAATGGAGATACATCCTTCGTTCTCACGGGTAGTTAGAGTAAGAGGATAATTACTATCCATTACCTCATAGTTTGATTCTAACGTAAGTGAGGAAGGGAGTTGGTTATTAATTTTAAAGTAAAAGTTTACTGCCTTCTCAGTAACCTCCCATTTGTCTATAACAATATTGCCCTCAAATAGCTTTACGTAGGATAATATTGGTAAGATGAGTGGTAGATTCTTTATATCTTCAGAGTTATGGAGAAGTAGTAATTGTCTTAGCGTACCTGAATCACTTTTTTCTATGCTAGGAAGTCCAGAAACTGGAGATACTTGATAATGAGAAGCACCAGATGAGTGCTTTTTTTCATAAGAATAAAGTGCAAGGAATTTGGTATAAACGGAGATTAATTCACCTCCAGAATATTGATCCTTACGCTTTATCTGTAAAAAATCTTCCACAGTCTTTAGTTTTAAATTCGCCATCGGTAACTTTTTTTTATAGGGAATTAATTTCTTATAGATATCAAAACTAATGAAATGATCAAAAGTATAAGGTAGCTGATAGGTGGAACATTTCTGCAACAAATACGGTATATCAAACCCCGAGCCGTTATAGTGAACTAACAACCGATAGGATTTTAAAAATTCAAAAAAATTGGTCAAAAGTTCCTTCTCTTCTCTTATATCCTCCATAAACCATTGACGAAGTATTAAGGTAGATTGGTTTAGATAGGCGCATCCGATAAGGTAAACATAAGAAATTGCTGCGGAAAAGCCTGTAGTTTCAATATCAAAGAATAAGATGTCTTGTTTTGAAACGATATGAGAGGTTAGTAACGTAATGTCAAAGTCGAAAGATGTTGCTATTGGGGTTTCAATGATTTGCATAATATGGCTCCTTTCACATAGAGTATTGTAGCAAATTCGAGGATTAGATTCAATAGAAGGAAGAATACGATAAGAGAGGTTTTTAATTTACTTATAATGTAATAACTACTAATCTGTGGTATAATAGGGTATATGTAAAAGTATGCGTCACGAACTTTTTCTTGTCATGTACCATATGCAAGTTTGATGGGTTAAACCAAACGTGATCTTAAACAATAGTAAGTAAGGATAGGGGATTATCCACTTGCTACATAGAAATGGAGAGTAGGAATGGGGAACGATTTTAAAGATAAAAAGGGGTTTGTAAAGAGCTATCTTAGCGGATTTCTTCGAGCAGCGGTTGTTGCATCATTAGTTATGATACAATTCGCTGGGATTGTGTTATTATCCATATGGCTTAGAGGATATTCTTTTTATATTTATACCGTAATTGAAATCTTAAGTATCGTTATTATCTTAAGTTTAATTAACGATAACAGGAGTCCTTCTTATAAGATTGCATGGATTTGTATTATTTTAGTACTACCTTTAACTGGTCACATTATGTATGCCTTATGGGGAAAATCTGGTTCAAAGAAGAAAATTGAGAAGAAGGTGTTAGGGAAACTTCGTCATGGTGCAACATTTTATGAGTATAGTGAAGATACAATGAGAGAGTTTCAGAGCAGATATCCTACCAAAACTCGAATGGTAAAATATCTAGAAGCACATTCTTTTCCATTGTTTCAGAATAATGAAGTAGAATATTATCCAATGGGTGAAGATACATTTAAAGCGATTATAAAAGACATAGGGGAAGCAAAGAAGTTTATCATGGTTAACTTCTTTATTGTTGGGGAGGGACTTCTTTGGAATCAAATCCATGATCTTTTGGTAAGAAAGATTTCAGAGGGCGTTGAAGTGATGTTTATGTATGATGACTTCGGTGCGATGCTTAGAACCCCAAAGAATTTTAGGCGTATTCTCGAATCTGAAGGATTTAAGGTTCAGGTTTTTAACCCAATACACAAATACACAGAGAAATTATATATGAATTATCGAAGTCACCAAAAAATCATTGTGGTTGATGGAAATATAGGCTATACTGGAGGTATGAATCTAGCTGACGAGTACGTGAACCTTGTAGACCGATTTGGGACATGGAAGGACAATGCAATTCGTATCGAAGGAGATGCAGTATGGGGGCTCACGGTAACCTTTTTACAGATGTGGGAAGTATGCGCGGATTGTACACTCCTGGATTATACACCATATCGCCCAACCAAAAAATTCCCAAAGAATCAGGTCTTTTGTCAGGTTATGTCCGATGGTCCTGCAAATAATCCGCAGAATCCAATCGAATCGATTTATAAGCAAATGATTCATTATTCAAAAAAGTATCTGTATGTAACTACTCCTTATCTGGTATTAGAGCCTGATATGCAGGAGGCTTTGGTAGCAGCAGCAAAAAGTGGAATTGATGTTCGTATTATAACTCCACACATTCCAGATAAAAAGAGTGTAAAGATAGTTACTAATTATAATTATGGAAAACTATTAGAAGCCGGAATAAGAATTTATGAGTATCTTCCAGGGTTTATTCATGCGAAGACTATTATAAATGAAGACTGCGGTATTGTTGGAACCATAAATATGGATTATCGTAGTTTTTATTTACATTATGAATGTGGTGTTTTTATGTGTAATAGTGATGTAATTGCTACCATCAAAGAGGACTTGCTTAAAACTATGGAAGAGTGTCGTGAGGTAACCTATGAAGAATGGAAGAATCGCCCTTGGCATACGAAATTAGTGCAACAGATACTTAATTTATTTGCTACCATAATGTAGAAGGAGATAAGAACTAATGCATTTATGTATGTGCCGACACTGCCATAAGGTTTTTAGGCATCGAATGATAAAAAGCGTTTGCGAGGAGTGTAAAGCGTTGGATGACGAGTTATTCGCACGAATCGAACAATATCTATTAGAGTATCCAAACAGTAATGCAATCCAAATTGCAGACGCACTGAAAATACAGCCGTTAGAGGTGATATCCTTTATTGATGAAGGTAGGTTAACCATGGTAGAAGGAACATTTGAACGGCTAGAAGATTAAGAGGAAAAACATTGTTTTACATCTACAATTGGTGCCGGAGTAGGGAGCAGATCTTACTAGGCAATAGGGTACCAGAATAGATGTTAGAATGAGAGGAATGAAATGTTAGCATTTGTACAAGGCGAATTGGCTGAGGTAAAAGAAAATTATGTTGTCGTAGATAATCATGGAATGGGGTATGAGATATTTATTCCACATACTGTCCATTCCTATTTACCTGCGATTGGAGATAAAGTTAAATTCCATACGTATCTACAAGTAAAGGAAGATGGCATGGCACTGTTTGGCTTCTTAAATCGTGAAGATTTATTTATGTTTAAGTTGTTGATTACAGTGAATGGTATCGGTCCTAAAGGAGCAATTGGAATATTATCGGCAATTTCAACCGATGATTTACGGTTTGCTGTATTAGCGGAAGATGTGAAAGCAATATCAAAGGCACCAGGGATTGGTACAAAGACAGCAAGCAAATTGATTTTAGAATTGAAGGATAAGTTTAAATTAGACGATGCTTTCGAAGCAAGTTTCCAGTCGAAGCAGATGGCATCTGCTGGAGGGCAAGGAAATAATGAGGGAATTCGAGAGGAGGCCGTACAGGCATTGGTAGCCCTTGGATATTCTGCAACGGATGCTCTTAAGGCTGTTAAAGGAGTAGAAATCACATCGAATATGACGTCAGAGGATGTGCTTAAGTTAAGTTTGCGTAATTTTTAAAAGACGGATAGAGGTACACTATGGCAAAGAGAATGATAACAACTGAGCTGATGGAGGAGGATGTTAAGTTAGAAAGTAATCTCCGCCCCCAGTTGCTTAAGGATTATATCGGACAAAAAAAGGCAAAGGAGAATCTAAAGGTCTATATTGAGGCTGCGAAGCAAAGGAAGGAGTCTTTAGATCATGTATTATTCTTTGGACCACCTGGACTTGGAAAAACTACTTTAGCTGGGATCATAGCCAATGAAATGGGAGTTAATTTAAAGACCACAGCTGGACCAGCAATTGAAAAGCCAGGAGATATGGCAGCAATATTAAACAATCTTCAAGAGGGAGATGTGTTATTTATAGATGAAATTCACCGGTTGAATCGAGTGGTGGAGGAATTATTATATCCTGCGATGGAAGATTATGTAATTGATATCGTGATAGGAAAAGGTGCCACTGCAAAGTCAATCCGCTTGGATTTGCCTAGATTTACATTAGTCGGTGCAACCACAAGAGCAGGTATGTTAACCGCTCCTCTTCGTGATCGTTTTGGAGTAGTAAATCGTTTGGAGTTTTATACAACGGAAGAATTAAAGCAAATTATTACACGCTCTGCCAAGGTATTACAAGTAGATATCGATGATCTTGGAGCTACTGAACTTGCAAGGCGTTCTCGTGGAACTCCAAGATTAGCAAATCGATTACTTAAAAGAGTCAGAGATTTTGCGCAGGTGAAATATGACGGTCGTATTACCGAAGAAGTAGCTCGTTTTGCACTCGATATATTAGAAGTAGACAAGCTAGGGTTAGATCATATTGATCGTCAGATTCTAGTTACAATGATTGAAAAATTCTCTGGTGGGCCAGTTGGAATTGATGCAATTGCAACGACAATAGGAGAAGATTCTGGGACAGTGGAAGAAGTATACGAACCATACTTAGTACAGAATGGGTTAATCCTTCGTACACCACGTGGAAGAGTTGTTACAGAGGCGGCCTATTTACATTGTGGTTTACCATATGAGAATAAGGAATTGTAACTTAATATAATGAGCCAAGCGATATGTTAAAATAAAAGAAAGCTATTGTCAAGCTATGGACTTATGCGTATAATTAGGTTATTAGAAATCATTCCAATGATAATTATTCCATTGCCATACATTTGTTTATGACATCAGCTACCAAAGATAATTATTCTGAGTTTGCCAGACGTATATGAATTATTTATGATTCTAGAAAAGAGGACGGTATGAACAAGAGGACGGATATTGAAGTAATTATTAATAACAAACGATACACTCTCGGGGGATATGAGAGTGAAGAATATTTACAAAAAGTAGCAACTTATATTAATAATAAATATGCGGAATTTAAGAAACAAGATTTTTACCGTTCGCTGGATGCTGAGATGAGAAATGTGCTGATGAATATAAACATTGCAGATGATTATTTTAAACTGAAAAAGCAACTGCAACAAGTAGATGCGGAATCGGATAAAAAAAGCGAAGAAATCTTTGACTTAAAGCATGAAATCATTTTGTTACAGACGAAACTTGAGAGTGCACAGAATGAATTGGCAGCAACAAAATCAGAGCACTTAGAAGAGCAAAAAAAGGTGATTCGTCTAGAAACAGAATTAAATGAGAGCAGAAAAAATAGATAACATAATAAAATTTATCAGAAACTGTAAAGCTAATTTTTTCGTTTTGATAATATGAGATACAAGAGGAGTTTCTTTTGTATGTTACTTAGGCTGTCATATCAATTGACGGCCTTTCTTGCTTTTCAATGTAATGTAACAGAAACTTATGTGCCAGAAATGATGCGCATGTGTGAATTAAGGTAGGTAGAAAGATAAAATATTATGTTTCAACTTCTTGATTGGCTTGCGTGCTGAAGCACACAGATGGGAGTTATTATGAGAAAAATTGAATTATTAGCACCTGCGGGATCCATAGAAAGCATGAAGGCGGCGATAAATGCTGGCTGTGATGCTGTTTATATAGGTGGTTTGAAATTTGGCGCGCGAGCTTATGCCAACAATCTAACAGAAGAAATGCTGCTTCATGCGATTGATTATGCACATGTTAGAGGGAAGCAACTTTATCTAACTGTTAATACACTACTAAAACAAGAGGAATTAGAAGATTCCTTATATGAATATATTCGTAAGTATTATGAACATGGGCTAGATGCAGTAATTGTTCAGGATGTCGGGGTTATGAGGTTTATTCACCGTAATTTTCCAGGGCTTCCAATCCACGCAAGTACCCAGATGACACTTACCATGGCAGAAGGAGCAGAAGTACTAAAAGATTATGGTGTAACCCGTATGGTGACGTCAAGGGAGCTTGATATTAAGGAAATAAAACGAATTAGAGAATCTACAACGCTAGAGATAGAATCCTTTGTTCACGGTGCACTTTGCTATTGTTATTCTGGACAATGTTTTATGAGTAGTATGATTGGAGGGCGTAGTGGTAATAGAGGGCGTTGCGCACAACCTTGCCGAATGGAATATCGAGTATCTGAACAAGGAAAGCGTGTCTCTAGTCCGGAAGAAAGTTATGTCTTAAGCCCAAAGGATATGTGTACTCTCTCAAATGTAGCTGATTTAATAGAATCAGGTATAGATTCCTTTAAGATTGAAGGGCGTATGAAACGATACGAATATAGCGCAGGCGTGGTGGAGGCATATCGAAGAGAAATCGATCGATACCAAGAACTTGGCTCTACTAAGTACAGAGAATTTCATAAAAACAATCCTAAGGTATTAAAAGAAGAGATGCTTCGATTACAAGATCTATATAATCGTGGTGGATTTAGTAAAGGATACTATAATTCTCATAACGGGAAAGAGATGATGTCAATGCATCGCCCAAATCACAGTGGTGTCTTCGTTGGCACTGTGAAAGCGAAGAAGGGAATTCAAGCAGAGATTTTATTGATAGAAGATGTAAATGCACAAGATATCCTGGAATTTCGCAATTTAGGAGAAAAAACCTATGACTTTACTGTAAAAAGCGGGATAGAAAAAGGGAATCGTCTTACGACGAATGTGAAACCTGGAAGTAAAATAGAGATTGGTGATGAGGTTTATCGTACCAAGAATGAAGCATTGTTATCTGAGTTATCTGGGAAATATTATGATGTAGATCAAAAGGTTCTAGCATATGGCAGTTTTTATGCAAAGGTGGGAGAATCTATGAGTCTTACTGTCTGGGCAGATATCAAAAGAGATAGTATAACAAATAAGACAGAGACGATTACCATAACTGAATATGGCGATACTGTTATGGAAGCAAAGAATCAGCCGATGTCCGAGGAAAATATTAAAGAAAAATTAAGGAAAACCAAGGACACACCGTTTGAGTTTGATAATCTTACTATTTACTTGGAGGGGAATGTTTTTTTACCTGTTAGTAAGCTTAATGAACTTCGAAGAACAGCACTTCTTCAGTTAGAAGAAGCTATGAAAGATGCTTTTAAACGTGAAGTACCGCAACTTTCAAGCAATCTTAACAAGTCAAAGAACCTTGGGATAGAAAATAAGAATGCATTTGGAATAATTGTAACCATTCGTAACAAAAATCAATTATCTCCAGTATTAGATTGCCCAGAGATCCAGACCGTGTATCTTGATGTAGCAGAGCTTTCGAGAGAAGAGTTACCTAGTTTGGTTATCAGATGTAAAGAAAAAGGGAAGAAAATTTATTTTTTACTACCACATATTATGAGGGCTATCACATATGATGAATATTTAAAGAATAAAGAGCTGTGGATGGTCGATACTATAGATGGGTATGTGATTAAAAACTTTGAGGAACTCTATCTTCTTAAAACAGAACTAAAAACGACGAAAGAAATTCGACTGGATTATAACTTGTATGTTTTAAATCACGAAGCTGAGCAGTTTTATCAAGAGCTTGGAATCTCTGATTTTACTGCATCGATTGAGCTTAATCAGACAGAGTTAATGAAATTAGGTTGCAAGAATTTTGATCTTTTAGTGTATGGATATTTACCTCTCATGGTTTCTGCTCAATGTGTTAGAAAGAATACTACTGAGTGTAAACCGGGAAATTTAAATCAGTCTGCAATATTGGAAGATCGTATGAACATGAAATTTCGTGTGAAAACCAATTGTAATTATTGTTATAATACCATTTACAATTCAAAATGTTTATCGTTGCTTTCGAACTACTCTGAAGTGTTAGCTCTAAAGCCCAAGAATCTTAGACTTGATTTTACATTTGAGGATGAGAATGAAGTTGGTGAAGTATTAAAACAATTCGTACGTGTTTATTGTTATGGAGAAGCAGGTAGTTTACCAGGGGATGAGTATTCCAAAGGACATTTTAAAAGGGGTATCCTATAAGAAAACAAAAGGGCGAGGTTAGAGTGAAAGATTATATCTTTCACTCAACAAGTTTGTGCTGCGACAAACTTGAGCCATTAGCTGCTCCTAAAAACAGTCGCAGCAAGGAGGCTAACTATGACCAATATAATAGTTGAGATAACGAAATATTCGCTTATTCTATTAATGACCTTTTACACATTTCTTAGTTTTCGTGTACTAGTCATGAAGAATACGAAGGCAAGAGAAAATCGCTATGTAATTATGAGTCTGTTAATGTACCTGATGCATGGAGTCAGCTTTATTTCACTGTATATTACCAGTAAAAATATCGAAGTTATTTTTCTCTATCTGGCGCAATTAATTGTATTTATTATTACAGGTTTATTATATAAGGTAAGCTACAAACGAATGTCTCAGTTGGTTTATCGAAATATGATGACATTATTAATGTTTGGTTTTGTGATGATTGCCAGACTATCATTTCAAAAGGGTGTAAGGCAATTTTTTATTGCTAGTATTGCATTAGCAATTTGTTTGGTAGTTCCTATGTTAATTGACCGGGTTCAGTTATGGGGAAAATTATCATTTCTTTATGGATTTGTCGGTTTAGCGATACTATTATTTGTCTACTTCTTTGGCGAGGTTGTTTATGGTGCGAAGAACTGGATTGTGATCGGTAATTTTCGCTTTCAACCCTCAGAGTTTGTAAAGATATTATTTATTTTCTTTGTTGCATCCGTATTAAGTAAACGACATGATTTTAAACGAGTTGTATTTGTTACCATTCTGGCAGCGGCCCATGTTCTTGTCCTAGTATTAGAAAAGGATTTGGGTGGTGCGCTATTATTTTTCTTTACTTATGTAATCATGCTTTTTTGTGCAACTGGAAAGCTGTTTTATCTGATCTCTGGTGTATCCTTTGGAGCCTTGGCATCCATTGTTGCTTTTCAGATGTTTAGCCATGTACGGGTTCGTGTGACAGCCTTTCTAGATCCTTTCGCAGTGATAGAAAAAGAAGGGTATCAGGTGGCACAGTCATTGTTTGCAATTGGAACCGGTGGTTTCACAGGAATGGGGTTAAATCAAGGGTTACCAACCAGTATTCCAGTAGCAGAAAGTGACTTTATCTTCTCTGCATTATCAGAGGAGTTTGGTGCTATTATTGGTATTTGCTTAATTTTAATCTGCCTAAGTTGCTTTATTATGTTTGTTAATATCAGTGTGAAATTTGAAAATCCATTTTATAAGTTAACTGCGCTGGGGTTAAGTACAATGTACATCTCGCAAGTTTTCTTAAATATCGGTGGTGCAATCAAATTTATTCCATCTACTGGTGTAACGTTACCATTGTTAAGCTATGGTGGATCTTCTGTCATAAGCAGTATTATTGTGTTTAGTATTATTCAAGGTATGTATGTACTTCATATGAGAAGTGAGGAAGAACTTCAGAGAGCTCAAGCTATGATGGCGAGGCGACTTGCGAAGAGAAAACTTGCAGCAGAGAGAAAACGGGAAGAGGAGAAGCAAAATAACAAGAGTAGTAAAAAAGCCTCCTCTGGTGAAAGTTCCGTAAAAAATACAGCTAAGGTTAGAAAAAGTCCTGCTAGTAGGAAGGAAGATCGTACAGGAGTAATTCCAGAAAAGGAAGTTGTAAATCGAGATAAAAAGGCTTATAACCGATCAATATACAGTCTAACTTATATCTTTTCTTTTCTTTTGTTTTTAGTGATTGGGTATTATAGCTACTTCTTAGTAGCGCAAGGAAAAACCTTTGTTAATAATACTTATAACAAACGTCAAGATTTACTAGCTCAATACATTGAACGTGGGAAGATTTTATCATCAGATGGTGCTGTTCTTGCTCAGACGATAACCAATGAGGATGGTGAAGAAGTCCGCGTTTATCCTTATGGCAGTGTATTTTCTCATGCCGTAGGCCGTGTTTTGCATGGAAGAACAGGAATTGAGCAATCCGAGAGTTTTACGATGCTAAACTCGAGTGTCAGTGGATTTGGCAAGTTAACAAATACGTTAAATGGTGTAAAGACTGCTGGAGATAATGTAGTTTCTACATTAAATGCAAAGCTACAGCAAGTGGCATATGATGCGCTTGGAGATTATCGGGGTGCAGTCGTCGTATTAGAGCCATCTACTGGAAAAATCTTAGCGATGGTATCAAAGCCCGACTATAATCCGAATACGATTACTGAGAAGTGGGAGAGCTTAAATGAAGATCAAGCTTCTCCGCTATTAAACCGAGCAACACAAGGATTATATCCTCCTGGTTCCACTTTCAAGTTATTAACAACGCTTGAATATATAAGAGAGAATCCGAATTATGAAGACTATGAGTATCAATGCAAGAGTGAGGATCGAATTAACCATGTTACCATCCATTGCGCAAATGGTACTAGACATGGAAAAGAAAATCTGAAAGAGTCTTTTGCTAACTCATGTAATACGTCATTTGCCACCCTTGGTAGTAGTTTAAATATGGATTCGTTCCGTAATCTATGTGAATCAATGTTATTTAACAAGACACTTCCGACTTCTTTTAAGACTGCACAAAGCAGTTTTGTATTAAATAGTCAGAGTGATCCGAATGATTATCCTCAGACAGTGATTGGCCTTGGTAAAACGCAGATTTCCCCACTTCATAATGCAATGATTGCTGCAACAGTAGCAAACGGTGGGTTAATGATGAAACCATACTATGTAGATCGAATAGAAACTTTTGAAGGAAGTCTTGTAAAGAGATATTACCCTGATAGTTATGGTCAAGTTATTTCGAAAAAAGAGGCTGCTATACTATCGGATTATATGAAGGAAGTTGTGGAAAATGGTACTGGATCAAAATTATCTGGTATGAAAGTCAGCGTAGCTGGAAAAACTGGTACTGCTGATTATGAAATAGGGAAGCCATCTCATGCTTGGTTTATTGGATTTGCTCCCGTTGAGAATCCGCAGATTGCAATTAGTGTTATAGTAGAAAGTTCTGGAACAGGTAGTAGGTACGCTGTGCCAGTTGCAAAAAAGATAATTGAGGCATATTTTAAATAATAAGTTGGGTGGTTTGCTCCTCTTTCCATTAGCAGAAAATATAAAAATGGACCCAATAAAGTGACCTAAAATCACTTTATTAGGTCTATTTTCTTCTATTCATGACAAGGAAAATTTCGTGAAGCGTGCTTTTCTTGTTTTAGGGAGGAGTATATTTTTCTATCGAATGGTTAATTT
>ERZ791922.389-NODE-389-length-29791-cov-3.248117_pt1 | contig 29791 bp, 31 predicted proteins | sample MGYA00510134_ERZ791922 | MGnify/ENA primary metagenome ERZ791922 (study PRJEB30046, sample SAMN00792101) | human gut metagenome | study: EMG produced TPA metagenomics assembly of the A metagenome-wide association study of gut microbiota in type 2...
ATATGCTGAACTGGAAGTTAACTTTACAAATTGGAATCTCGGATTCCAATTCAGCAACATTATATAATCATTCATCTAGCATCTAATTGGAAACAAATTTTGTAAATATTTAAATACAAATTCTGTTCTATGATACCCCTCTCTCATCAGTTTTTCTGATTTATCCTTATTAACATTTAATGTTCCAGTGATTAGAGAGTCATCAAATTTATCATCCGGTATAATTCTAATAAAAGTTGCATCTTTAAATTGTTTATTCTGGCCGTCAATTAATTCGGCTAGCTTTTCTTCACGATTTAAATAAACTACAATAAAAGTACGATATCCTATATCATATAATGGTTTAATTGGCGTATTATCAACAGTGCCACCATCAGATAAAATGTCATAATCATTACATAATGCATATAAATAATTGTCACTTCTTTTCATACGATATTGAGGTTTATATATGACTGGTAAAGCCGCAGACGCTAAGATATATTTAATAATCACCTCTTTAGGTTTGTCCAGCCAATTTTCATAAACTACATCTTTATGTGCTCTTGTACTAACAGCTGTAAATATATCATATTTGCATATATCTTCATCGTTAAAGTTGATGTTATCATAAATAAGCTTTTCAATTTTATCCTGTTGAAAAATTCCAATAGGTTGTTGATACTTTCCCAATATAGAAACTACTGGTGAATAAATAACTTTTGTTTTTTTTCTTATTTCTTCTAAAAATTTAATAATATTAAAATCAAAAAAATCTCTTTGAGTAACGCTTTGCCATATTGACTCCGCCTTATCAAAGTCCCCATCAACAAATAAAGCTGAGTTAATTGCACCTACAGAAGTACCTGAAACACCAGTAATAAAATCATATATACCTAATTCTTTAAGTGCTTTAAAAACACCTATCTGGTATGCTCCTTTCCCCCCGCCTCCTGATAAGACTAATCCTACTTTATAATCTTTCATTCTTCTCCTCACATGTAAATTATATTGAATATCAGTAACAAAAAGCATCTTAATAGTCGCTCGTAATTAGCGAGTAACGCGATTCAACTCTTTCTTCTCACAAAATCTTCCTCTTTCATCAAGTTCTCTTATCTAAGTTCACTGTACATTATATTCTTTAATACGACAATTTATTTATTAGTATTTTATCACAACCACCTCATCAATAAAAGGATATTAATTACTATTTTCTTATCTATATGCCTATTCATTATTTTCTATTTTTTGAGATACACTATAATCATTTGTTTTGAGATTATATAATAAAAGTATTCATAAAATACATAATATTTACACCAGTAAATAAAATACCATTTATGAATACTTTTTCTTCTTACCTTTTCTTTTTACATATACCTTGTAGGTAATATCACATAAGTACAATAAAATTAACAATATCAATAATATTTGTTAATCCAATTCATGACCTTTAACATAGCCCTCTGCTTTGTCTAATTTAATTATGTAGTAATCATAATTACCTAAAAAGCTTACCGAGACTTTTGCCTTAACTATTGTATCATATTCTTTACCTGTATCAATAGATATTACTGAAATTGAATCACTACCTGGAAATTGTTTACCACAATAGTCAAGTGTGGCTTTTTCATATTCCGACTTTGATTTTTCTTCTACAGCAGGTACTATATTCTTATCTTTATCTATACTCTTATTCCCCATATTAATTTCTCTACTGTTATTTACTATCTCATCAGTTATTATTTCACCACTATTAATTTTATTCGAAAGGTAGGAATAAGCATTTGCAGCATTACTCCCACCACCTTCTAGCATTAACTTTAAATATGTATCTAATAATGCATTGTAATCCTGCTTTGTCTCATTTTCCTTACCAATACCACATCCACAGATTCCTCCAGCCAATACTAATACGAGAAATAATATTATTAACCTTTTCATAATTTTAACCTCCGTTTATAGACACCTTACTTCACTATTCCAAATTGTAAATTTAGTCATTTTCGATTTTACCTACTCCCTAGCAATGACTTAAGAATGGCTATCGGAATAAATAGCCACCCAAAGACAAGACCATAAATTAGTTTCTTTGAAAACAAAGCCCCTTCTGTATAAATAACCACCTTATTTCGGTATAGTACTACTCCTGTTGCCCAGTATCCCAAAATCCAATAAATAATAAGTATCATTATGTAGCTTCCTCCTCCCCTTTTGTATTTTGCCTAGAGTATTACACTTCTTTCAGTAATGTTCGTAAATAACGTTCTGAATAACCGAACTCTAAAGCTAATGTTTTTAAGTTCTTGCCATTATACCTGCTGTGTAATTCATCGATTACATATTCTCTAGTATATAGCCGCATAGGGAAGACTATCTGTTGTCCTCTAAAGTTAGTATAGAGTTTATTTACTACCTGAATACCTAACAGCTCTATCAAATCTTGATAGATTCCTGAGTACTGTTGTTTTTTATCCTTATTCTGTTCCAACATAAATCCTCCTTTACAACATTAATTATAAAGGCTTCTCAATGCTGTTTCTTCTGCCTTTCACAGTGATATTTCACTTGTAAATATCACTGTGAATATAATCTTCTCCAAGTTCACTATCTCCTATCACGCAAGCTTTATTTCATCACTTTCTCGATCATAAAGATAAACGTTATCACTTAATCTTTCTTCCTCCAGTACCTGAGTAAGGTTAATCTCTTTTACCATTGCTCTTAAATCTTCGATGTCCATGGTGTCCTTATAAGGAATTAGGATTTGTTCATGGATGCTGGATGGCAGTATTACTACATCTGCATTTACTCTGTCAGAAAAACTCTGTAATACATCTGGGTATAGAACACAACCTGCTCCAAATATCTTCTGTTTATTGGTAAGCACATACATATACTCATTATTATTAAGGGCAAGCTGCTTTAGTTCTGTTGAAATATCATCACCTTCACATTCCATGAATGCTTCAACAAGAATGTCTTCCATATTCCTTAACATAGATGGAAACATTCTGCGTGTGTTCACAAAAGCTAGCTGTTTTAACTCTTCAAAAGAAAGCCCAAAGTGTTTTAGATGATTGTAAGTGATACAAAAGCTTCCAATGCTACTATCCTTGGTATCAATAATGTAATAAAAGACCATTACCAAGTCACCCATGCACCGTTCATATGGGCACTCCTTTAATTGTTCTTGATTTCTGTCATAATTAATTACTCGAAATACGATCTTATCCATCATATCCTCTCGATTAAACATAGTCTGTTTTACATTTTCCGCACTTGCTTCCTTGGTATACAGCATAAGAATGGCTTGTGCTATTTCCTTTAAGCACAAGCCATGGCAGTATTCTTCATAATAGTTTTCTAGATAGATGGTAGGTTTGATATTGCTTTCTTTCGTTCCGATTATCAGCCCTTGCTTCACGACACCATTGTTCTTTGTTATCTGTTTTACTTCAACTTCATACTCATTCCCTAACATTATTCTAATTTCTTCATTTAACTCTGCACAAAATTGATGATATTCCATTATCCTTCTACCTCTCTTGTCTTGATTTTCATATTTCCTTCTAGTAATCCATAATTAATTTGGGTTACTTTCTTCTATTTCTTCGTATTGACCTTCTACGACGGTTTCATCCTTTACCTCTGACATATCAATGGAGATTTCAGATTTGATTGACTCATCTAGACTAATTGCCTTTTGAAAATCAACTTTGATCGGTGCGTACTTCAATGCTTTCTTAATCACAGTCTTTTTTGCCATACTCTCATAAGTGGTCTTCCATGGACTGATAGCCGCATGAAAAGATTTCGAGTATTGATTTGCATATAGATCCATATCTTCCTTACTCATCACAGAAAAACCAAACCCTCCGTTATTCAGCTTAAAGATTGCATAGAATGCTATTACTTCACCTCTGTCTTTTAGCACAGGTTTATGATGGATTTTTGCATTTAACCCTAACTCATACTCAAACAAATCATTTTCATAGACTGCCTCTGCTTGTACCGTCTGTACAGAATCTGACCGATACGCTAAATCTATCAGTCCCTTATAACCAATTTGAAACTGACATTCTAACTTTCCTTTATTATGGTAAGGGATTAGATATGCTTGTCCAAGAGGTGTATTTGGCTCAAGACCAAGTTGTGCTGCATTCATTAAGGCACCAAGGAAACTCATCTGGGTGCACTCTGCAAGTTTTGGAGTTGTATTTAATGCGGATAATGCCATCCTCGTAAATCGTTCTGGTGTGATTACGGAGGGTAAAGCCTTTTTAATCTCTGGTTCTAAGACCTTAATCATATCCGCTATGGTCATTGATTTTGTGATTTTTACTTCCTGTTTTTCTACCTTCTTAGCAAGCTCTTGTTTGACACTGGTCATAACCTTCTCCTTTCTCATAACAAGACAATGTAATCAACTCTTCTATCCCTTTCCACGTTACTACACTGGCTTCTTCATTTTTTAGGTATACTTTCCATAAACGTGCAATTGATAATTGAAATCTTACCATGTCTCTGAAAAACCGTTTCGGTATACTTTTGTTATAGCGAAAATATTCCTCGATGCAGGCATAGAAATATATCTTCCCACAACTTTCATAGATTTCATCTTTTCTTCGCTTTAAGATACTTTTTCTAAACTGTTGGTATTCCCTATGAACAGTTCTCTTTATTCTAATTTCTAATGAGCGCACGAATTACTATCCCTCCTTTATGCTGCTTTGATTGTAAATCTTCTGCTATTGCTTTCTTTTAGATATCTTTGATACACTTCCGGACACTCTGTTTGTAGCCTGGTCGCATCAATTCTTCTTGTACTCATGTTTTTCCATGTAATATAGAACTCCTCACAGATGGCTTCTTCTGCATCCGCCATTGCTAATTTAATCTCTTGCTCAATCTGTTTTTTCTCTACCTCTAGCTTGTCAATCAGTTGATCTAATTCGAAACGTCGCTTTATCTTCTCGTCATACCCATTTAGCAGTATCTGTTGCTTTTCCTTTGCTCTATTATATAGGTTAGCAATCATCCGATCCGCTGCATCAGAACCATCTGGTTCTGGCATGACTTGTTTTATCACGTGATTATTCCAAAAGTTTGCTTCTATGGTGATTAGGTATTGTATCATTTCTTCATCTCGGTCAATCCTTACATACTTAAACTCTCTCCCTAAGATGACAACAGCAAGATACCATGCTTTTGCTCCTGTTACCGCCATGTAATGAAGGCATTGTATCTGATAATGCATTGGTACTTCTCCATTCTTCCATTTGTCAGCACTATAGGCACTGGCAGTTTTACATTCAAGACCTGCCTCTTCTCCTACCACATATCTGTCAATGTTTGCATACATAAAGGTATACTTTTCATTTGAAAAGATTGCATTCCTTCTTCTGACCTTTTTCCCAGTCTCCTCACAAAATCTAGACGCTACATATTCTTCAAGGTCTCTTCCTTGTCTCATTGCTTCGTTATCATACTCTGAGATTTCTTCACTTGTTTTATCTAGATACACAGAGACAGGGCTACTGTAAGGATTTAATCCACAGATAGCCCCTGCATCTGATCCACCAATCCCCTGCTTTCTAAACTTTAACCACTCCTCTTTAGTTAATCCGAGGGTTGATACTACTTTCTTCATAAACTCTCCTCCTACCATAAGTCATGTTCTTTTAGACTAGTGAAGTTTTCTCTATCACCGATAATGATATGATCTAATAGTTCAATCCCTAGCATCATGCCAGCTTCTTTGATTTTCTTTGTCACTGTTAAATCTTCTCTTGATGGAGTAGGTAAGCCAGATGGATGTGTATGAATAATAATCACATTGGCTGCATTACTAAGTAGCGCATGCTTAAAGATGTCTCTCGCCGACATAATACAAGCATTTACCGTTCCCACCCCGATAATTTGAAATGCGATCGGTGTACCATTCCCATTTAAAGAAATGACAGCAGTCATTTCACGATCACACCCTTCAAAGAACGTATAGGTCATATCAACAACATCTTTAGGGGCTGTAAACTGTGGAAAGCTATATTCAAAAGAACTTTCTTTTACTAACTGCATTCGAACGATATTGACACTATTACCTATCACTGGATGATGAAACAATTCTTTCAACTCTTGTTTTGGTTCCATATTTATCGCTCCTTGTTATTGTTTTTTAATAGCTATGAAGCAGGAGACTTTCGCCTCCTGCTTCTGTTATCCTCTTTATGCTACTTTCATCAATTCATACGCTTTATCAATCAAAGCATTTCCATCCATTACTCTGGCAAATAGATTTTCACGGTAATTCTTTGTTTCTCTTAATGGCTTTGCATGAGTTGCAAAGTCACTTACTGCATTGATAAAACGATATCCATTCTTACCCACTCTCTTTAAATCAGGAGCATAGAAATATCTCATGCCCATATCCTTTCGTAGCTTCTCAATATTTCTTTCTTGTTGCTCTGAAGAAGAATCAGGAAGCGGAAGTAACTCTTTGATTAACTCCGTTACATGCTCATCTCTTAATTTCTTTTTCGTTAACTCATCAATTCCTACCCCAAGCTGTAGCATGTACTCATGAGCCATGAATAAGGTATCCTTAGCTTCTTTTAGCTTCCCACTCATATCACCCGTATGCTTTGTTGACCAAATGCGTTGTGCACTACTTAGTGCTAGGTTCAGTGTGTTATTGCATACTACCCTTATTGGTGTCATGGCTACCTTGATTGCATTACTACCATCATGGGCGTTGGAAAATACCAAGTAAGGTGTAATTTCATCCCCACTCATAATATACTTTTCTGGTAACTTTGCTAATATCCAAATCTTCTTACCATCAAAAATAGAGCCCGCTGTTTCATAGCGGACTCCCTCACCTAATAATGCATTCGTAAAGTCAAATGCTTCTTTATTTTGTACTATCTTATATCGGTCCGATACCACTCCAAGTACTCTACCATCTGTAGAGCGTACGTTGGCTTGATATCCTGGAATCATAATTCCATCGTTTGTCTGAATCTCTTTTGTTTGTACTTCCCAGTTAAGTCCTGATTTTATCAGTGCCTCTTCTGCACTCAAGACTTCCTCTACTCTAGTTCCTAATCCGTGCCATGGTGTCGTTCTTACATAAAACATCGTTTCCACTTCTGCTGACATAATATCAATCCTCCTATAGAATAAATTCGTATTCTTTCATATCTATAGTATATAATTGAAATTGAGGACCATAGCAGCATTACCGTGACGTAATAAGCATGATTTAATGTCTGCTTGTTTCTATGAACCGAGATCAGTTGCAACCAGTTTGCACTGGTCATAGTTATAATATATTATTATAACTTGACTACTTTACAATATTTATTATGATGATTGCTGTAAGAGTACAATGAACTCTCATAGGTTTTAAGTAGGAACCAGTCTTTACAATACGGACAGATTCTTTCCAACAAATTCATTGATAACAGATTCCATACCAAGAACATATGTACTTTGCACCATCGAAGATATTCATCTACATTTTATACATGGATAAGCCCGCCAAATTGGGCTGCTTTGATTGCTATACACCAGTTTTAGCTTTATTCCATTCTATTTTTAGATATGTTCTAATTACATCTCTAAGATATATTATATCATTATTTATATCGGTAGATACCTGTACTAAATTGTCTATTTCACTATCTATTTTGTCTAATGAATTTTCGTAATCTTCATCCATAATAGGTACCTGTGTTGTGTTCGGGCAACCATATTCATCAGTGTATTCTTCGTATACATAATCAACAATATGGTCATGCATTTCATTTAGGCGATTTTCACGAATCTGCTTTAATTTGTCCAGTTCATTTGTCTTGACACTTTCGTAATATCGGAATAGTTTTTTAGAAAGAGAAGACAAGAATTTCACAATCTGATTGTTTTTATTATCATTCTTTTCGGTACTACACATATCAATGGTTACTAAATTGTTGCCCTTTTCTTCATGACCAAAGAATAGTATGAGTAATTCTGTTTTTTCTTGCGCTTTTACAACAGTATCCAACAAGATATCTTTATCAACCACATTTAGCGCTTCAAAATATAATGCTACAAGCTCTGCAGTTGTATTTCTAACTTTTTGAATCCATTCAATTCTTGCATTGGCAATAAGCGAAGCATCAATGTTTTTTTGATTCCATTTTTCCTGTAATTTTGAATTAGATTCATTAATCTTTTTAGTAGTCCTATTAGTTAATATAGTGGTAATGATAATTCCTACAAAAGAAACTATAGCGACAATAATAGCAATTATATCCCCAGTGTTAATACTTTCAGTAGACTTTGATACTAATTCTAATGTACCATCGATAGTTATTACAAACACCTCCTGTTTTTTACATTATACTACTTATTCGACATTTAATAAAAGTTCTGAAATTTGTTATTTCTTTCGATTTGGTCATCATAACCTTGTGAATTACGATAAGTAGAAAATGGCTGCTACTTTATACATCTGCATAAAGTAAGGGTATCTAAATATTTCATTCAGTAAATAAAGAAGAATGCATAGTCATCTCCTTTACGTTTACTACCATTATGGGTTCTATACGTAAGTTCAAAATCCATAGGTTCTTTAAGTATATAGGTTCATATAATTGATTATAATTCATTTACTTATATTAACCCTTTGCTCATATAATTTCATGCAAACTATGTATTTTCATACTATGTAAATGATTACGCATCTTATCTAGTGATTTAATCTCAATCTGCCTAATTCGTTCTCTAGTAAGGTTGTAAACAGCCCCAACTTCCTCTAAAGTCATAATTTTACCATTATTCAAACCATATCGTAGAATAATAACTTCTCTTTCTCTATCCTTCAATATCTCTAATAAATCTAATATCACCTGATGTCTATAAATTTCACCAATATGCTCATCTATATCTTTCTCAGCTTGAACATCTTCAGATAACTCTAACGCAGGTAGAAGATTGAGCAACATCTCATTCAGCTCATTTGTATTGCTTACTAGCTCTAACAATTCCTCATCATTTACAAATTTCAATAATTCTTCTACTGTTTCATTGTCACTTTCCCTATACTCTTCAATTAATGCAATCATTTGATATAACTTTTCCTTATAGTGCGCTGGAAAGTAATAAATTGTGTTTTCAATATTACAGAAGCGCCACATATTTTGTCTGCACCACATTGGGAAATACCACCCGAAAGAATCTGCACTTGTTACATCAAATTTTTCAATGGCTTTGAGCAAACCCATTACACCATATTGAAAAGCTTCTTCTAGGTCACAATTATATGAAGTGGCAAAGTTATAGGCTATATTCAATACAGTTCTTAAATACATAAGTACTATACGCTCTATAGCAAATTGATTTCCATACTGTGCTGAAGTTATTAGTGTCTGCCATTCTCTTGGTTGAGGTGGTTTTATATTTTTAATATCATTAATTAAATTTGTCATCAATGGTGATTCATAGGCTACCTTATCGAGAAGTTTATCATAATCAATTTGACTTCTATCAACAAAATTATCTACTGACGAAACATCATTAGCATCTCTTATTATAATACCTCTTGTTATTAACCTGTCACAAACAACATCTATCTCCGTCAACTCTAAATCGTTATCAATGCATATATCGACTATTTCGTCCTCTGAGACGTATCCGTTTAATTCAAATTTTTTTATGACAACCTCTTCAACAGATTGTAATTTATTACTTATCATATCCTACTTTTTAGCAAGAGCGCATAGTTCCTTGATTCTATCTGCGCTTATCTCTTGATTATACCTCTCATCTATTTCTTCCATAAAATCATACAAATTCTTCATATAATCTTCCAGTGTTCTTGAAGGCTCAATAAGTTTTTCATATAATTGGTCTACGCCACCACGCACATATTGTTCATACAATTCTTCATCATTTCTTGCTTTTTCGCTACCATAATATCTAAATGCCTTATTGACTCTTTCGTCCATACTAGGTTCGTTATTCTTGTCCAATAGCATAATAAGCCTATAATTAAACAACAAATCATCATATGCTCCAGTCAGCTGTTGTGTGAATATTTTCGTGGTTTCCCCTGTGTTAGCTTCAGATTTTCTTTGGTATAAAAAACCAACAATAGGAGCCATAATATAAACATCAAGGTTTCTGTTAAATAATTGATTTTTATCATCAAATTTTGCAGTAAGTTTTATTACCCTTTCTGCATGTGTACCTTTAAAAGAATATTCCTTGTCAAACATTACATCACCTCCCTATCAATTCTGTTTCAAATTCATTCTTTTTACCAAATTGATATCTTGCTCCAACCTTAATTCCAAGGTTTTCTTCTGCTATTTCACCATCTGTGTCTTTAATAAAAATAATTACCTGCTCAGCAACATTAGGAAGTGCTTCACATACCGTCTTTATTCTCGTTTTATCAAAAGCAGATAATGGCGCATCCATCACAAGAGGGTAGGCCTCAGTTACTAGCATTGAGTTCGCATCATTATTGTTTTCTCTTGCTAATTTAATTACACCAGCTATAAATGCAAAAATTATAGAAATGCTTTGAGCTGTCGATGTCTCTATGTCTCCTGAATATCCGTTAAAATCATCTACAATGACCTGAATATTATATTTCTCATCTAATGATAATGAAAATCCACCATTATATATATTTTTAAAAATTGAATTAACCGTTAACTCAAGTTTATTTCTGGTTTCATTCTCTTTATCTTTGTAAATTGCCAATAGATAGTTATACATATACTCAGCATATGCTTTAAAACGAGCTATTCTTCTATTACTATCATCTTTTAATATCAATTCATTAATCTGGGTTGCACAACGTTCTCGTTTTGTTCCTATTCCACCCTTTTCTTCGCTTAAAGTACTTCTTTCTTTACGAAGTTTTTTGCTTTCTCCATCATAATAAGTCCACTTTTTCTGTAGCTCCCCAACATTAAGCATGCCTTCTAATTTTTTATTTATAGACTCTATCTGGGACTGAACTGATGTGTAGTTATTTTCAAAGTCACGGACTATAGAATACTTATTACTAATATCATCAAATAATCCATCTGCCATCTTACTTTTTAATTCACACTCACGGGCAAATTGACCGATAATCGTTCCTACTGCTTTAGGAGGTATAAAATCAAGTAATTTCATTAATTCTTTATGTGCATCATTACCAAACTCTATGGGAGTACCACATAAACACGTTTTTCTATTTACCAAAAACTCAATAGTTCTTTTATGTATATCCGGAATACCAGTATCTAATCTGTCTGCATTAGATAATTCCTGTAGAGAAACCTGTATCAACTTCTGAGCCATCCAATATGCACCACGTTTATTAAATTGCTCTATTATACCTGCTGTACTACTCACTTTACTTGTTTTTAACCCTTCTAGATTTTGTCTCAATCTGTTACGTTCTGTAGTATACTTCTCACTATCTTTATTATCAGCTATCTGTTGCTCTAATTCTTTCGCTTTCTCATTTGCTGCAAATTCCTCATTATCTAAATCATCCAAGCGTTTTTCAACAGCAGCAAGTCTATTATCATATTTTTCAATTTCTAATCTATATTCAGCTATTTTACTATCACTTTTGGAATCATAATCATTCTCATAACTTTTTACAACAGAATTTCCGCTTCTTTTATTTAGATGATCTAAAGTCGATGTGAACGCACTTAAGCCCAGTAATCCTTTAACTGCATCTGCAAACTCTTGACTCTTACCTTTCTTTATTTCCTTGCTCATATTTCCAATTCTTTCTCCGTCAAAGAAAAAATATTTTGAAAGTTCCTTAGGCAATATTTCTTTCATTCGCATTTCTGTTTCAATTTCCTTAATAAACTCTTGTTGACCATCATTATTCTTAAATGCAATTTTAAACACTGTATTATTTGCCCTTTTTAAAATTCCGGAACCATCAGTCGTATATTTTTGTTCTCTAATCATTGTATAATCGCGTTTCATATGAGTAAGAGTCAGTTCAACTTTAACGACTGTCTCCGAGTTAGGGCCTAACATCTGTGCTTTTGCTTTATTTAAATAAACTTTATCAACAAAATCTGTATCACCATATAAACACCACGCGAATGCCTGTGCTAAAGTAGTCTTACCAGAACCATTTTCACCCATGATAATAGTTACATTTCTTTTAGGATCAGTAGAAAATTCTATATTCTGTTCGCCTTTAAACTGTCTGAAATCATATAGTTTCATTTTCCTTAGTAACATTCTACGTCCTCCTCTATCATTTTTTTAATCTTTTTAACCATTTCAGGATCACTTAGTTCTCTCGTACTTAGGTTTCTCTTCTCACGTACAATTATTTTTTTAATTAATTTCTGTGCTTTATCAGTGTCTACTTCAATACCATTAACTATTTCGATATTACTATCACTCCCCATAATAGTCCTCCTCATAATCAAGAATATAATTCTGTAAATCATAAGCTTCTCGAATATCCTCTATAATTAAATTAGCTTCTAAACCATTAATTGCGATTCTTGCAAATTCTTCTGCTCTATATAATTCATTCTTAACCAACGTCAGCTCTCGTTTCATTTGATCTTCTGTTAAAGAAGTAACTTCATCTAAATTCCTTGGTAAAGTAATGAAATCATATATTTCTGCAAACTCTTTTTCTTCTGCGAGCCTTAATACTCTCCCTCGCCTTTGTATGTATTCTTTGGGATTTGTTGTACTTGCTAAAATAAAAGCTAATTTGATTTTAGGAATGTTTACACCTTCATCAAGGCATTTTATAGCTATTAACGCCTGCAAATTATCTCCTTTTGCAAATTCCCTTTTTAAGATTTCTCTTTCTTTAACTTCTTCCTTGGATGTAAATTGTGACACCTTCATTTCAAGTTCATTCCCCAAGATATCCGTCACTAAATCTATCTGCCGGATATCCTCATCGTCAATAGCCGTATAATCCTGATCTTGTTCTAGTATTTTTGCAGCTCCACAATATACAAGAATATGCTTGTCATGCACATAAGGCATCATCTCCTGCTTTAATAATGCCACCTTATTGATAGCCCCAGCAACTATACGAGCTCTTTTTAATGCTAGTTTTTTCCCTTTTTCGCTCAGCTTAAGTTTACCAGTTTTCGACTTAATCAAACATTTCTGTATCTGTCTTGAAAGATCATCATATATCTGTCTTTCATCATCAGTGAGAGTTACAATTTTAGGGTAATATTTATATTTTGTTAATTTTCCTTCCTCAATAGCTCTATCCAGTGAATATTCAATGCATTTGCTTCCGAAATAATTGTATAATGCTTCTGTTCCTTCACTATCACCATGCCTATCTAAAGTAGCAGATAATGCCAATCTATAATTAAATCTTTCGCTCAGCAACCTGCGTAAGTTTTCGGCTCCAAAGTTATGAGCCTCATCTACTACTAAGAGCACATCTCCCTTTATCTTACTTATCTGCTTTTGAACAAACTCACTTGTAAAAGTGGCATTAGTAGTAATGAAGCAGAAGAATTCACGATTTTTTACATGTAATTTTTGATCACGTACAGTATCTTCTAATAACTTTTTCCAGTTTTTTTGAGATGAAGCACTGTATCCAATTATTGGGTTTATATTGAATTTAATAATGTCTTCGACCCATTGTTCTACTAAATGCTGATAAGGACATGCAATAATCACCGCTAAGTGGTCTGCGAGCTTCTCACTTAATAATGCTATAGCTCCTAATCCTGTATAAGTTTTACCTGTTCCAGTTGCCATATCAAAAATGCCTTTATATCCGTATTTTCCCCAGTTACTAATAGCTTCTTTTTGATATTCATGCAATTTAAATCCACAAGGAATTCTTGCTCCTTGTGGTTTTAGATCCTGTAACAGATCAAAATCATTATCTATACCATTTTCAAGATCGGTTTGTATTACACCATAGTCAACCGTTTCTCTTTTGTACTTCATTAATATTTCTTCTTTTATATCTGGAAAATCCCATGTTGTCACATTAGGCTCCTTACCCTCCCAAATAGAATCAAAAGCTGCTATTTTACTGTTTACTCTAATCATGTTTTCATCGTTCTTCCAAGAACAATATACATCTATGGCCTCATAATTTGTTACCATAGCTGTTGCTGTTTCATTCATTGAACCGGAAAATGCAATTATATTATCTTCTTGATCAATAAATACACCCATCTTTTCATGATACATACCATATTTATTATCGTTTTCAGTTAAGGCAATTTTTAAATCCAATTTACCATCTGCAATTAAATTAGCTAATAGATTAAGCCTCTGACCTTCTTTAAAGTCAGAAGGCTCATATAATTCTCTTATCAAAGCTTTTTTTACAACTTCAACTCTTTTCTCGTAACCTGATTGAATTGCATTGATATCTTCATCTGAAAGTTTTGGAGATGCTATTAATCTCATATATCCACCATTATTTACAAACGTCATTAATCCTTTTGATATTACCATAAGTGAGGATGAAGAAAAGAACCCTACAGCTCGGTCATATCTAACTGCTTCTTTTAGTATTGGTATATAGAAATCCTTTGACATACAATCTACTAAGGAACGATATTCATTTTTTATATTCAATTCTCTAAAGCCCATGCTAATCTCCTACCCTAATACTATATCTCTAACTGCATATACAAGTTGATCGATATCTTCTGTAGTATTAAATTGTCCAATTCCAACTCTTACTGTTCCCATGAATTCCTCGTCTTTTAGAAAACGATGTATGAGTGGAGCACAATGATATCCTGTTCTTACTGCGATTTTAAATTCTTCGTCTAGAATAGTTCCTACATCTTCAGCCTTATAGCCTTCAATATTAAAAGAAATAATACCAATATGATTATTTAAATTGTCTGGCAAATATAATTTTATATTGTTTATATCTGATAACTCACTTAGTAAGTACTCGGATAAATACTTTTCGTGATTATTAATCTTTGTGATATCGATTTCATTAAGAGCCGCATTAAGTCCTGCTATAGCAACAATATTATGGCTTGCTGGCTCGTATCTTTCCGGTAGCTCTAGTGGCATATCCAAATTTAAAGAATCACTACCTGTCCCACCAGTAAAGATATTCTTAAGTTCAACCAAGTTATTATAATAAAAGCCCGCAATACCAAACGGGCCATATAAGGTTTTATGTCCCGCAAATACATAAAAATCCATTAATTTCTCATAATACCTAAATGGAACAAGGCCTAGCCCTTGAGCTCCATCAATCATAGTAATAGAATCATATTTTTTTGCTAATAATGCAATCTCATAAATCGGGAGTATATACCCAGTCACATTGCTTATATGAGTGATACAAACCATTTTAGGCTTCCTTTGCGAAAACAAATATTCTGTTTTAACCAGATCCACTTCAAGGCTTTTTGGGTCAATTGCTATTTGTTCAATTAATATGCCCTGTTCTTTTTGTATCGCATGTAAAGTTCTCATCAGGGCATTATGTTCATATGGTGAAACATAAACAACATCGCCATTATTCCACTGTATTCCACGAAGTATACTATTTATTGCAGCTGTTGCTGAAGATGAAAAAATAACATTTAAATTCACACACGAGAGTAATTGAAGAAGATTTTCTCTCGTTTTATCAATAAGATTTGTTGCTTTTTTCGCTAGATAATACGAACCTCTACCAGCATTCACAGCGAAGTTCCGATTAACATAATCCATTTCATGATAGACCTTTTCAGGTTTTGGAAAAGTAGTAGCAGCATTATCCAAATATATAATTTCTTTATTCATTTACTTCAGCACCTTTTCAAGCATTTCTACCAATACAGCGACCTTATCATTTAAACTTATCGTATCTCCAAACTCATCAATTGCCTCAGAAATCAAATTTCTTAAATAGTATCCTGTATTCTCAGATATTCCCATATAATATTTTACAACTTCTTGGCTATTGCTGTCAACAAATGACAGCTTGAATTTACCTTGATCGGGTATATTCTTATCTACGATGTTCTCAACTTGATAGCGAATTGCTTTCAAGTCATCCAAGAATTTTTCCTTTATATCTTCATTCCAATTTTCGATATAAAGCCCACTAATAATCTTGGCTATTTTTTTCATTATAACAGTGTCATCATAAGTACCCGTTCTTCCCACGTAATTTAATAACTCACTTATGTGTTCTTCATATAATCCTTGCTTTGCTGTTAAACTTTGATCTTCATGCCAAGCTGTTAATGTAGAGGCTAGGCTATCTTTAGAACTTCCGGAAAATATTTTTTTTGTGGCTACAATTAAATCATCTATATAATCATAATAATAAGATTCCAGTAACTGCTTTATCACTACTATCTGTGCTAATATATCAGTATAATTCATACTACCAAATACCGCTGGAATATCTTTATAGATCATTTCATATGGATTTATATCTACTTTTTGTAGCAAAGACTTAAACTTAATAACCAAATTCATATCAAAATTTGAGGTTACTATCTCTTTCTCATTCTTAAAACTACGAGTAATCTGGGGCAGCGATTTAAACCATCGCTGTATTTCTATAGTAAGTTGTGTTGCATTCATATTACTGGATTTGTTAATTGCTGATAGTCCAAACAATTTCATCAGGGCTTCAAGATATTCTCTTTTTTCATTCGTTCCTTCTTCAACATACAAGAAATATTCCTGCGGATTATCACAAATATTGAAAATAGTATCGGAATTTAATTCCTGTTCTTTATTCCTTAAATAAATTATAACATCTTCATTTCTTTCTACTAAAACAAACGAAAGAATAATTGGTACTGGACCCATCCTTAAACCATAAGGTAAATCCGTTAGAATTGTAATTAAATCCTCAAAATTCCTCTTATTCTCCTCACATCCATTGATAAATCGGTTAATCTCATTAATAATATACTCCATTGCTAATTCAGGGGTCCCACTTAAAACGCCAGTATTTTTTAATACTGCTCGAAATATCGTTGCCTCAGGAGATGTTCCCGAGTAAAAGGACTCTTCAATTCTTCCTTCGAGAATTTGATCAATAATTACTTTTCTTGCTTTTTTTATCGCTGGTGATGTAATATTTCTCTTATTAATCATTTCATTGTTAATAATAGTGGTTAAAGAATAGCAACTTTCGCAAATATAACTTACTAATCGGTTTAGATCCGTTTTCTCTTGCGCAATAACATCATCTTCTCTAAATGAAACAGTTACACAATTACCATTACTAGAATCAAATGAGTTTTGAATATAGCTATCTATTCCAAAAGTAATATCTTCTTCCAATAACTCAAGTTCGTTTACAAGCACCTTGTTTTCTTCAACAAAATTATTGTCAGCTTTAAGTTTTTGAATAATAACAAAATCTTGGACTAATTGTCTATATGCAAAATATCTTTGAGGGACTAAAACTATTATACGCCTATCTCCTAATTCTTTTAGCTTGCTCTCTATCAAAGAAACACTTTTTAATATATCCTCTTCACGGCATACCAGTTTTATTATATAACCGTCTGCAAATCTTTCGCTAAACAAGTATTCACTTTTTGCTAATTTAAGAAAATCAGCAAAAATCATATATTTTACAGCAAAATATCGAGTCATTGAATACTTTTGGTTATATTGCTTAGGTAAAATGAATTCAGTATCTGTAGCCAAACTAATATAATGGCACATATCAAAGTTATTTCCTAGAAGTGTTCTCTCTGACCTTATTTTTGCTTTTATATCTGCTCCAACACCACTCTTGAATACGTAGAAACCTGTAGAATTTTTTTTATAAATCAACATTTTTTTTTCAAGAAGTTCCAAAATCTCTATACTTTCACTACCTAAAGATGCCGTCAACAATAAAACCTCTGCATTTGGTGGCAATTCGTCAAACTTATTGATGATATTAATCAATGCTAAAGCTTTTAGTAATCTTCTACACTTATCATCTGAAATTCCAGTTAATGCATACTCTGCCTTTAGCCATTCATTATGAACAACTACATTAGTAATATCTTTTTTAAATATAGATTTGAAATAGTCAAAAATAAGGTCTACTTCAACAGTCCATTCAGACTCTCCTAAATGTTTTAGAATAAAATTTGCCATACTAAATGGTTCATCCTTTGAAATAAACGTGAAAAGTGTTCTTTCATTTTGTGCAACCTTTTCACTTATATTTAACAAAACATAAGCTGATATTGGTGACAAAGGATAGCACCCTTTTACAACAATATCCACAAAATCATTATAAAGAAACATCATCTTAAAACAAGGGACATTGTTATAATATCTATCAACATAACTCTTGTTGAAAATATTCTGTTCTCTTTGTAATTCATCAAGCTTCTGTTCGTCTTTCTTAATGGCGTTTTTAATCAACTCATAATTATTTTTTGAAGACGATATAAAATAATTTTCCTTAATTCTACCCTCTATACCAGTAAATGCATTAATTACTTCATTTGACAAAACATTACCGTATTCTTTAATACTTTTATGTGTAACTAGAGTTATGTGTATTTGATTTTCTCCAGAGTCAGCGGCTAGTTCACATATATCTTGAATTATCTTCATATCATTTGATACAGTAGTCTTGTCGTGGCTCTCAATAAATTTGCTGAATTCATCAAAAATGATAAACATTCCATTGTAATTGTAATCATTACAAATAATATCATTTATATCCTTGTATAATTTAAGTACCTCTGCATTTACAAGTGGATTAAAAACACTTCCAGATGTAAGTTCAGGAAAGATTCTTCTAAATATCTCTAACGCTGTTTTATCACATAATTGAAGTTTTGTTATAAAGCTATTGACTGTCTGCTTTTCATTTTTTAGTTTCATTTGAAACTTTTCATAAGTATCCTTATATCCAGTTTCCCAATTATTTATTACTCTTATCGCTTCTGTATAATAGGTCTCTGGAATAATATTTTTTAATCCAGCACTCGTTAGAGCTTCATTAAGTCCTAACAAAAAAGCTTGATTTAAGTCACCTAGCGTACTTGATATAATAACAGGCAAAAACATTCTCTTTGATTGCCAAATATCCTTAACATTTTGAGCAACTTCTTTATCATATGAGCTAAATGATTCTATCATTTTATTAATGATTGCCTCATTCCCATTATTTCTTTCTAAACGTAAAATAGTTAATAATACAAGTAATAAATGTGATTTCCCTTTTCCATACGGACCTATTAAGATAGTTGCATTATCCTTCTTGTTCATCACATTCATAAAATAGCTATTTAATATATTTAAAGATGATATTGTTGGGATATATCCCCATGCCTTATGGGTTTTATGTAAATCTAATTGTAGATTAATTGAACTCTTAAATCTATCATCTAATGTTATTATTTCATTTAAACTTTTTATAGACATAAATTTTCCTACCTATGCGTTTTATAGTATTCTTCGATAATTTCAATATTCTTCATTTCGTGCATCAAATAAACAACATCCAAACCAGCCGTACGATTTACTCGGATATATCCCATATGTTCGAGTTTATCTAAATAAGTATTTATACTAATATTATTCAAGTTATAAATTCTGGCCAATCCATTTTCTCCGGTTGAAATTTGGTCAATACTAAGACTTATATTATTATTAAAAATGTTGTTAAGCTCATAAAGTATGATCATTTCATTCAACTTACTTATATCCGCTTGTACTCGGCGATAACCATTCTTTACTTTTCTAACTAGACCTAGTGCGGCAAGAGGGCAGATATTTTTATCTTCTGGATCATAATCTGAAGTTTTCTCTTTACAATACATGTTTAACATTACGTCTATATCATCCTTTAAAGAGCTCTTTGCATAATTATTTCCTCCGCTATATATTTGTAATTCTCTGTCTAGCATATATTCAATATCAAATTTAGAAAATTCATCTATATCGCATTTATTAAAGAAAAGATACCATATTGTTGAAGTCTCTGAATTTCGAGCAATTGTTGAATGTAATAGCCACAATGTATTAATGTCTTCAATACAAGGATCATATTGTAATATAAGCCTTCCATAATCTCTAAGGCGTACCCCCTTACCTGGTGTATCTTCTGTTAATCCAAAGGCTTTTAACCAATACCTAATTGATTTCACCATATTACTACCTACTCCAAATTCATCAGGTGCATTATCATCATGAAAAATTCTCGAGTAATCATTCTCTCCTATATTAGTAGACAGCACTTGAAGTCCTTTATTTAGCCACCCTTCACGTAATACAAACTTCTCATGACCTTTTAATTTTATTATCGCTTTATTATTTCCCATATTATCCTCTCTTAATGGCTAGTACTTTTCTCATATAGCATCCAGCATCAAAATGACCAACACATTCACCGCAACGTACGCATTTATTATCATCGATTGTATATATAATATCACCGTTTTCTGTGCGTTTTACCGAAATTGCATTATGTTTACAAACCCCCTCACATGCTCTACATTCCATACACATCTGGTACTTTGTAATCTGACATTTTATTTTTCCTTCTGCGACTAATAGGGATTTTGCACCTGCAAGATTCTTTTTGTAAATAGTTACTTTTAGATGTGTACATCCTAACCGACCTTGAAGTTTTATTACTGCATTTCCGTTTTTATCTAAAACATATACCTCTCCCAACCTCTTATTTCCTAATTCTTTATTTATATAACCAAATGGCTTAAAAAGTTCATAAAACCCTTTTGTAATTGGTTTCTGTAATTCATAATTAAAAGCATTTTCTTCATTTGCACATGGTTCAAATGAAATTATGGATCTTCGCGCAATATTCAGACCATTACCACCCTGTCTTGCTTTCCATGATCCTGAATCTACATACTCCTCTGGATCAAGCTTATTAACAGTCTTCGCAAAATTGACTAATACGTTTCGAAACTTATTATATTGATCAGGCATATAAATCTTCGATAAAAACTCTGACCACCCTGAGTTATTTGGACAACACCAACATCCTACCCTTGCATAACCAAGACGATATGCATTATTAAAGTCTATATTTGTAGTCAATAAATAAAGCCATATATCAAAATCATACCAATCTATAATAGGTGAAACCACAATTTGCTTAGTAATTTTAGGACTATCTGCTTCTCGATCATATTTACTTCTACTTGTAGATTCATTTCTTCTAATTCCATAGAAAGTAAGAATATTTTTTTTATCTCCTAATAATGATGTTATTTTTCTTGTAATTGCCCCTGTTTTAAAAATTGTGCAGCACCATCTAAGAATTCTGCTAGGTGGTCCTATTTGTTCGCATAATTCCAAAAAATCCTTATCCTTATTCTTAGATGAAATTACTGGCGTCTTTTTATGTTCATCTTTAAATCTTGTTACATAGTCAAGCGTCTCTGGAAATTCTAATGTAGTATCACCAAATATATGCAATATCTGTGGATTACTTAATGCTTTCATCACTAAATCAGATACTACTGTTGAATCTTTTCCTCCACTAAATGATACAAACATGTTACTTGTATCATTTGGGGCTGATATTTTTTGGATATAATGTACAGCTTCATTAACAATTTCATTATATCTAATGCTATTTGCGAAAACAAAGCTACTTATCATACTACCAAAATACTCATATGTATTATCAGATGAGAATTCAATATACTGTTTACGGATATTTTCAGTATTAACGTTCCTCAAATTCTTTAATGTAAATGTGACTTTCTTTCCATTTACAAAGTAAATCCCTTTACTATTCCATACTGACTCTTTAACAAACGCAAATGGTTTACCAAGAACTATTTCCATCAATAGACGTTCTTCAGGAAATACAGGTCTTAAATCAGTTGCGATATATTCTGATTGCTTCCCACATATCATGCATTTCTCTTCATATAATGGTATATTGCATTCAGAGCACCAAAATAGCTTAGATTCTCCGTAAGTTCTCTCATGGCAAACTGGGCATTCACTTGTTTCAGTTGGTTGGTTGCACTTTTTGCATTTATAATTAACCATAATACTTCCTTTCATAATATCCATTAATTTCTATAAATATATAAATAAGTATATCACATCTAAATCCTAAAATGTCATGTTAATCACTCATTATAAGACGAAGCAATTCATTTCACCTAAAGTCATGCTAAATAGATTTCTTTTTATCAAACCCAATTCCTAATGGACTACTTAGTTCAATTTTCTTATATTTTTGTTGATTTGATGATGTCTTTTTAGTAGGAACAACTGTAGCAAGCTCACAATTAACATAATCTAAAAAAAGAGTACCTAAAAGTAAACGGTATTTATGTGGAATACGGTTCCATTCGTAACCCTTAAATAATTCTCTAAGAAGGAACTCTTCACCCCTTTTAACATTTACTGTTTCTTTAACTGCTTGATTAAGTAATAAATTAATATCTGTCATACATATTATCCTCCATGATATCAACGTCGTTATAAAGATAATATCAATCATTTTAGTTTAACCTACATGATAACAACGTTGTTGTACTGTATGAAATAATAATAACATTTTATAACTTAAAGTCAACAAATGTCGTATCAGTAAACACGGAAGTAGCATGAGAGTCACCTGTAATTAAGTCCAGATAATTTCATTTATAAATTTTTAGCAAATTCTTATTTTTATTAAATATTACTCATTCAAAAGGTCTTATTATACATTCTTTGCATGCTTCTATTAATTGTTGTTTCCTCCTTTTACATATTTAATGCAATTCTCTAAATATAAAGGCTTTTTAAGCTACGATGGTATATTTACATTGAGAGTGGTACTGCAGAGCTCCTTAGCAATCTAATAAAGAGTTAATCCATCCTTAATACATATTCGGTTAGTCATACATTCTTTAAAATTCATTGTTAATTTTTTACGTATGCTTGATATTATTGGGTATTCCAAAATGAGTATCCTTTGTGATTTACTTTGGGAACTAAATATATTTCAGATAAAGCAACTATTGCTTTTATTTAGCTCGTTTTGTTTTATTATGAGCCAAAAGAAAATTATTCAAATATTGATAATCATAATAACGTTTCTATATAACGTTGAAGTTTATCGTGTATGTTAACCTCTTTGTATCAAGTATTTATTCAATATAAAGAAAAAGTATCCTGGCTTTTTAAATATATTCCCAAAAATAAGATAGATTTCTATAATTTCAGGATACTAAAAAGCCGGGATAAATTCTATGAAAAGCTCGAGATGAATTCTCTACTACCTACGGAACTTAGAGGATGGGGAATGTACCTCCTACTCCTTTGTTATGCACGATTCTTTATAAGCTTAAGCATCTCTATTTCTCTGGTTCTCTCAATCCGCTCTTCCTCTTTTTTTGCTTGTTTCATCTCATATTGCTTTTTTTGATTCATAAATTGCTCAAGATTATTAGTAGACTGAGAAATCCAGTTTATCATATCAACATTAACGTTAAGTCGATTACCAGTAAACCAATTGATAGAGTTTATAATGTAATGAATATGTAGATATTCATGATCTTCATGAACAGCATATAATATCTGATACTCACTAGGTAGATAGGCAAGAGAATGGTTAGCAAATACCCATGCATCATTATAATCCCATGTATCCTTATATTTAAGAGAGATAATTAAATGATGAAACGGCTTTCCATCATTTTTATTATAGACTGATTTTACCAGCAGGAATTGTTGATAAATATAATCTATGTCATCACTAATAACATCCTGCGTACCTTTACACTGGTGCAAGCACTTTTCTGGATTTGTGACATATATAAGCTCACGGTATAAAGAGCTGATATCATAGTAATCGTTATTTGCAAATTTGACTATGCACATATTTTTCTACCTCCTTTAGAATATTTGCAACTATTTCATTTACTTCCTCATTACCTGTTTTTTGAATATAAGGAAGTGCATTAGCTAACGAGCATATAAATCTAACTGCATCTTGTTCTGCTGGTGAACCATGAATAGGTGCTGCCGTAGCAGAGTTTATAACATGATCAGTTAGTGTCATATTATAATTTGTAGCAATTTCTTTCATACACTCTTTCTGTCCTTTCGTACATCTTATTTCTACTCGTTCAAATTCTTCTTTCTTAGGTTTATTCATAATAAATCCTCCTCATGTAATTCTTGCTTCTTAAGTAACTTAAATCCCACAAATTCATGGAGTACTTGGCAAGATAGTAATTTGACGTACGATATCCTGAGATTCGTAAGGAGCCGTACAAGCTTTTGTTTCATTTATACTTTTGTTATGTCGGTAATAAATAATTGTTACTAGAATGTCTAGCTAATAACAAGCGGTTCCAGATATCATTTGTATCTAATCTCACTGATCACTTGTTTTAAGCCTATTCCCAGTTCACAGCACTATATCCATACCGTGACTCGTTGATACATTTTATCAACGTATGGTTAATTCTCACTTTAACAATGATTTTTTACCGTATATCATTACATTAAGCGTCATATTTGCCATGTATGGCACGCAGAACATGCCATCCTCGACGATATGATTTCTACTACAGATAAGGATGTATAGGGAGACTATTAACACAAAATCATGGTTAATGAATACTAACCATGATTAAATGTGATAATAGCTAGTATTCTCCTTTTTAGGGACTGTACCAATTCTGCACGAGTAATAATTTTATCCTCAACAGCTTCATTGACTATAAAGCTTATGAAGGTACTAGTTGTTACACCAGTTGCTTCTGCTCTCCTCTTAATCACTTCTTTTACCTCACTTGAGACCTTTGTCGATAATATTTCTTTAGATTTCTTCATAATAAATCCTCCTATAATTTTAGTACTAAGTAGTTAAAAGACTTGTACTTTTTTAATTAAATAGTGGATATCTATTATCTTACTACATTAATAGATATCCACTATATTCCAATAATTATTACTTACTATAATAACAAGATAACTTAATCGTATACCTTTCTGAGTATAAACTAGCTAGTTATATGCTATCCTTACCTAACTTTTCATACATCTGTTCACCAACTCCAGATATTTTAATTCGCTTTACTATACTATTTAAAATGAACTCATTAGTCTTTTCCATCATCTGTTCCGTATCGGATGGTGTATGTAATATAACATTTATTTTCATTGCTCTCATTAGTAACACCCTGCTTTCATTTGCAGTTGATAAAGTATATTCAACCTGCATAGTTTTATTCGAGTGTTGTAAGATAAGTTTTTTTTTACAAATTCGATTTAAACAGCAAAATCACTATTTAATATATAATAATTTACAGTTATTTTATTATGTGCTAATATTATTTTACTGTTTCTAATACCATACAGTATTCCTGGTATTTTGATACATTAATTTGGTACATTTACACTTTTGGTACATCATTAGGAGGTATTATGAATAACTCAGAATTTTCATCTCAATCAATAGATAACGATGATATCTTTTTAAAAGCTTTGAAAAAACTAGGAATGATTTCTGGTGGTCAACTAAGACAGCCTTCAAAAAAAACTAAAAAAAGATATAAAGAAAATTCTGATGACTTAAATTGGAATTTAGAAATTACAGATGAAGATAAGATTGATCAGCTTAATGCAATGATTGTTGGTGCAGCGAAACGCAAATACTATAGCGAAGAAGAACAATACGCTCGTGCACTTAAAGAAATTGAAGAATTTAATCTTATATCTGATGCCTATTTTAGTTATTTTAGAAATCCTTTACCATTTTTTAACATTTTTTGTAATGAACTTTGTTTTACATTTGGAGGAATATCTTGGGATCTTATACAACGTTTCCAAATAAATATTAAAACTGAAAAAGAAGAAAAGGTTTACCAAAGACTCATATCCTGCTTAAAAACTTATATTAAAGATACCAATACATATGCAGATGACCATTCAGGATATAAACTCATATTATCTTATTATTCCTTCTTTAATAAGATATCAAACCCTGAATTACTTATGGTTCTATTTAAAAAACACTTCTTCTACTACAATGATATGCCAGTATTCTATCTTAATAATACCGTCTGTGTTGTAAGCGAAAAGAGTATCAATCTCTTTCTAAAGAGCTATGGCTATCCCTACAATTTTTCTAGCTTAAATCTTTGCCTATCCAATACCTTGTATTATCCGCAGAAGAATTTAGATTTATTTCATTACTATTCATACCGAGATGACAGAATTCGCTTCAACAATCCATACAATAATAATATTTATGCCTATAAATTTGACAAAACTACCAAGAGTTTTGAAGTAGTTGAAACTAATCTGTTTGAAGTACCAGCAATAAACTTTGAAATTCCAGCGAATTGGAACGAAAAGCAATATAAAAATTACATATATCGACTGACCCAAGGATCTCGTGAAACATTCGATAATATTGCAAAGTTACTTGCCAGTTTGTTTCTTTCTGGAAGTTCAAAAAATCTAATTCATATCATTTTAGTAAACGAAGAATGTAAAAAAATGATTATAGGTATATTGAAATCATCATCTATCATTCAGCCTGATAAAGATATGTCCACTTTTTTAAGAAGATCTGTTGGACAATATACTGTTCAACAATATAAAAACAAGAAAGCTTTTTTAATCGAATCTTTGGATGAAGACCTGAACAGTTTACAGATAGATAAAATAAAAAAACTGATAAATGCAAAAAGATTAACCCAGAAAACTGTAATCAATGGTACAAAGCACAAAACTCTATTTACCAACAGTCTCGCTATTATTGGTATTACATCTAATATTTCTGTAGCAAAAACTTATGAGAGTTTTCAAGCCAATATCATCGACTTAACTCCGATTAAAGACTTAGAGTCACCTTTTTTTATTCCTGGTTTATATAATTGGTGTCGACTGCCTTGGACACTTTATGGGATTTCCCTTTTAGAGAACAAAACATGTACGCCAAAGCCAATAAAAGCAGAATACTTTGCTAACCAGTATTTTAATGAATTCGTTAAAAAATATGTTAGTATCAAAGATGTAGTTAATGATGATGAAAATAAGAAAAGAGCTAGAAAAGAACGCAATTTCACGTTCAAAAATGAATTATTCGACTATTATAATAGACTTTTTTCCTCCATGTACCCTGAAATCACACTAAATGAGAAACAAAATTCACTTACCAAGAGATTTCGCGAGCGCTTTCCTGGATTAATTGAAGTCCGACCACATACTAGCTCTAATTCATCAAATAGTAGAGCCTTTTTAGGCTTAACATTGAATAGTCAAGCTATTCAAGAAGAAATTGATAACTATAACTTAATTAATCAAAGTAAAAATAATCAGAAAAGGGATTCCATTCCTTGCTATGCTGATTCTGATTTCATAAAACTTATGCAAGAATGCGAAGCATTAGTCCCTGAGGACTTGAATAAAATTGTATGTAATAGAAGTCAGCTTAAAGTTACGATCACATAAAAAATAAAGAGAGGGTTGTATTAATTCCCTCTCTTCCAAATTTCGTATGGTACCTTTACTCTCCCCTCTTCATACCCCTTGTATCTATATAAAGGTACCATCATTTTTTGTGCAAAGTCTGCTTGTGTCATTTTATAAGATTTTCTTAAATCTTTTAGCCACTGCGCTCCATCCACAGAATCAGAGAACTGATGATATCTAGTGCAAAGCGTATATTTAGGCAAGCGAAGCACCTCTTCCATTTTTTTAAGAAGCTCGACATTCATATCCGTATCCTTCGTTCTGAGGTTGGTATAACGCAGGACCGTATCTCTGCTTAAACCACACATTTTGGCAAATTGCAATTTGGATATTTTCTGTCTAAGTAGTTCTCCCATAAGCTTATCCGCAATTCTATTATGCCTGTTATTATTAAAATATAAAACACTCTTAAATACTCTTAAAGATGAGGCATAAAAAGCACCTTCTTTTGTTTCCACTGTTATACCATCGGTAAGTCAACTCTACTATCATTAATTGCTGGATTAATTAAACCCGATACAGGAAGTATCTATATTAATGGTAAGGACACAAAAAATTCAGGCTTAAATATTGGTTACATGTTGCAAAAAGACCATCTTCTGGATTGGAGAAGCACATTGCGAAATGTTGCGCTTGGTCTGGAGATTCAACATAAATACTCAGACCAAAGCATGGTTATCATTAATCATTTATTAGAGACTTATGGACTAATCTCATTTATTGATTCTAAGCCTATGGAATTATCTGGTGGAATGCGGCAACGTGCAGCATTAATCCGTACACTACTTTTGCAACCAGATATTCTGCTTTTAGACGAACCATTTTCAGCCCTAGATTATCAGACTCGTCTTGAGGTTTCAGACGATATTTGTAAGATTATCCGCAAAGAAAATAAAACTGCGGTATTAATTACCCATGATATAGCGGAGGCAATCAGTACAGCAGATAAGGTGATTGTACTTTCTAATCGACCAGCTTCTGTAAAAAAAGAAATCGAAATCAACTTGACCTCGAAAGATGATTCTCCACTACAAAAGCGTTTAGCTCCTGAATTCAGTACCTATTTCAATTTAATCTGGAAGGAGTTGACATCTGTATGACGCATCGTATTAAGAAAGAGGATTTCTTATCTGCTTCTGCAATCCACCAAGCGTATCTAAAACGATATCAAAAGAGAGTAACAAAAATTCGTATCGCACAATGGATTATATTTTTATCTTTTTTAATTTTGTGGGAGCTTTCAACAAGGGCTGGGTGGCTAAATTCATTTATATTCAGTAGCCCTTCCAGAGTTGTTAAGTGTTTCACGGATATGGCGAAAGATGGTACAGTATTTTACCATATCGGAATTACACTGATGGAAACTTTTATAAGTTTTGGTTTAGTTATAGGCATAGGACTTCTAGTTGCAGTCTTGTTGTGGTGGAATGAAAGTGTTGCTAAGGTGTTAGAACCTTATCTTGTGGTACTTAATAGCCTTCCAAAGTCAGCTCTCGCGCCTGTTTTTATTGTTTGGCTTGGGAATAATATGAAGACTATTATTGTGGCGGCGGTGACGGTAGGGGTGGTTAGGATATTACAATGACATATAATATAGAAGAAAGACTTTATAGTGCTTGGATGACCAGGCACTTTTTTATTGCGAAAAACAAAGCTAATGTAGATGTTGCTGACCTACAGTCGAAAATAAGTATATTGAATGACTCAAATATTTCCCTAAGAGGAAAATCTCTGATTATGAGAATGGTGCTGAAAATAGATTATATATGATTCGATTAGCTGCAGAGAGACTGGACTTCGATTCAGTCTTATCAACAGCAGATAAATTGCATGAAAAATTCCCTGGAAGCCCTGAAGATCTGGAGGGGCAAGAATTAAAGAGTGCGGTCAATGCTGTTCTTACAGAAGAGGCTAAAACCAAGGAAGAAGCTGAGAAAGTTGCTCGAGAAGGAGCTGAAAAAGCGGAGAAAATTGCGCGTGAAGAGGCTGAAAAATCTGCTCAAGAAAAAGCAAGAGAAATTATTCGTATAACAAAATTTAAAACCGGAAAGACTAATTCTGCAGGTGGTGTAGATTTATTTATTGGTTTTAAGAATAATTCAGACAAGATTATTAAATATATTTATTTTAAAGCCACTCCTTACAATACGATAGGAGATTCTGTTAAATGCGATATAAGAAGAGAAAGCACTATAGGCGTAAAGGACACAGGCCCTTTTCAAAAAGGCGAGTGAATACAGTACAGTTAAACGAAGTAAAAATTAATTATATGGATGACACCTCAGTGACATTGACAGACAAAGATTTGGACTATGTACAATATTAAAAGGGGCTGTGAAAAAAGCCCCTAACACAGAGACGTCGGTTTAACCGACGTCTC
>ERZ791922.391-NODE-391-length-29716-cov-3.134891_pt1 | contig 29716 bp, 26 predicted proteins | sample MGYA00510134_ERZ791922 | MGnify/ENA primary metagenome ERZ791922 (study PRJEB30046, sample SAMN00792101) | human gut metagenome | study: EMG produced TPA metagenomics assembly of the A metagenome-wide association study of gut microbiota in type 2...
TGAAATATGTTACAGTAAGTTTAGAGCGAGAGCGTAATCAAGTATTAGAAAAGTTTCAATCCGATATCTTAACTCTTGATGTGGTAAGCATGCGAGAACGCTTTCAAAAGGAATATCAAGAGATGTTTTATTCTATAAAAAATAAGCTACATAATCAGATGCTACAGTATCATGCTATCGACTTGTTACAATTCATTAAGCAAATACTCGTTCAATTAGAAAATGGTTATCAACAGTTAATTAAGATGGAAGAGGTATCAAGAAATATCCAAGAACGGTATCAGCTGTCTTTTTATACAATAAGAAATCTAATTGACTTTTTAGTTCTCTCTATGCAAATTGAGAAAGATACAAAACCTACTGCAGCTTGGTTTGTGGAAGCAAATTACGAAGCAGTGATAGAAATGATTGATTTGACGCAAACCAAGGTTGAGGACTATAAAAAGGCAGAAAAACGTCTTGGAAAGGTATGGAAAGATGAGATATTCCAAGAAGAAAACATGCCTTTAGTTGAGCGTTTTCATTCTGTAAATAAGGGAGGTTTTCGTTACTTTCATAGTTTTTATTGGAAGCAAAAGAAGTACTTCCGTTCTTTATTTAAAGAAGATTTAGAGCTCTTAAATGAGCAAGAATATGAAGTTTTATATCAAAATCTTTTGATATATCACGAATGCAAAACATGGTTAGATAAAGATTTAAAAAAAATTGATAGTCTATTAGGTGAAAATTATCAAAAAGAAGAGACTGCCTTTCATAAATTGAGAAAAGAATATGATTCCATCTATCGTTTTCTACATCTGTTATCGATAGAGCTTCCGATGAACTGCATTAAGGAGCTCTTAAAAGAGGATGGTATTAGGAAACTAAAAGAATTAATCGGAACATGGATAAATGAAGAGGATAAAGAGAGGCTATATGAATTAGAAAACATTCCTTTAGCAGATACCAATAAGATAATGGATCTGTCGTTACCAGAAGGTACCAACTTACTATATCGTTTAATGGAAAACTGTCAGCGATTTACGAAAGATATAGAACGAATGCTATCCTTAGCTTATAAAAAAGGAGAAGGATTAACGATTGCTGAAGTAAGAAAATATCTTCTATTAATGGAAAGAATCAAACAAAAAGAAGAATGGCTTTTGGCGAATCAAGATAGGATAGAAGAGGTATTTGGTGGGCACTATCGAAAATATTCCACTGACTGGGAAGAAGTAAAACAATATCTGCTTGCTTCTAAACAACCAAAAAATTATGGATTTTCATTCTATATCGAAGCTATAAATCCATTCATCGAAGTAGAACCTGAGTTAACTAATGAATACGTATGGAAAATTTGTGAAACTGTTCTTCTAGCAGAACATCCAATCAAAGAGGAAATCTTCCAAAAAAGAGTGGTAAAGCTGTTAGGGCAAAAAAGAATCACTACAAAATTAAAGGATAGTATGAAGTCCTACTTAGAGAATAACCTTATAGTTGGGTTTGTTCTAAAAGAGGGTGTATTACAAAAGGAGGATAGTACAGACTATAATCTTCGAATCAATTTACCTGAGAACGGAAGAAGAGAAATCGAAGGGATTCCGGAATGTGAGTTATGTTCAGGAATAGTATCTATTATACGTGTAGAAAAAGAAATTACGTTGGATGAGATTAGTAAAATAATTGCGGAGCAATTAGGATATCCAAGGCGCACAAAAACATTCCATAATGCAATTGAGGGAATTGTAAAAAGGTTAAAGCAAGAAAATAAGATAGTTCGCCATAGTGGTGGATGGCGAATTTGTGAATAAATCATTTCGTTTATAGAAATTGTTCCTACTATACTTTACATAATTTTGGTATGATTGGGTGAAATTATGTATGTAGTAGGTACGAATTTCTGAAATAGAATCTAGGGGCCATTTTGCCAAGCTTGTCAATGGGTGGAAGTAATTCGTAAGACAAATGAAAGCGAGGTTGTTTTTATATGAATGGATTAAACTTCTCACCTAGAATACAAGCTTTTCTCTATAGTATGATTTCTGGAATATTAACTGCATATGCATTTTTAGATAAAAGAGCTTGGTTTTTATGTTTTTTTTCTTTAATACCGTTCTTTCTTATATTCTTTCAAAACAATAAGACGGAACTAAAAAAGATATTACCAATTGCAATCTTTTCTTATTCCATCTTTTATTATGGTCCGGTGTTGTATTGGCTTTTTTATTTAACTCCTGTCATGCCTTTGTCTGGGATTTTAGCAGTTTTATTGCTTGGTTTAGCAATCATTTTAATTGTGTTACAAAATGGACTTGGATTATATATTTCTTTGCTTTCTTTTAGGCGTATACGAACTGGCACGGCATGGGATATTGTAATAATTTCATGCCTTTATGTACTAGCGGAATGGCTGCAAGAATTCCTCGGTATAGTGCCATTTCCATGGGCAAGATTATCACTTTCCGTAACCCCTTGGTCATTATTTCTACAATCGGCTTCCTTGTTCGGTGGTCTGTTTATTTCCTTCTTGCTATTATTGATTAATGGTGGAATTGCATTTGGGATTGTGAAAGCAGGTAGTCGTTATTTTGGGATTTTACCATTAAAAACGGAGAGAATTCGATGGAAAAAGGAAGCTCTTATTAATTTAACTGCTTATATTTTTATTGGCGTATCCTTGATCGGAAATATTGTGTTTGGAACTTTTAGGGTAAATAAAAGATTGGATGGTGAAAATTCTGAAGCAATCGAGGTCTTATTAGTACAAGGAAACCATTCTGGATTAGATAAATGGCAGACAACGACAGTTCAGATTTTTGCAGATTATATGGATTTAACAGATGATAATGTTACACCGAATACAAAACTTGTATTTTGGCCAGAGACAGCAGTACCTTTTTATCTAGAAGAAGTTAAAGAGGAACAAAGTGAGTTAATGGCATTATGTGAAAAGCACAATATCAGTATTATTCTTGGTGCTTTTGACCGTGAGGTAGTGGATGGTGAAACAAACAGTTATAATGCAATGTATGTAGTAACAAAAGATGGAATATCAGAAAAACCATATTATAAGCAGAAACTAGTTCCTTTTGGAGAATATCTACCATTTTCCAAGATATTTCGAAAAATCTCACCTGACTTTACATCCATGTTAATGGAGCAGCTATCAGAAACCCCAGGAACAGAATCTTTTCCAGTAGCAACAGAGTACGGAGAGGTAGGTGGAATCATATGCTATGAATCCATATTTCCTAAGATATCAAGAGAAAGTGTTAAGAATGGAGCGGAGTTACTTGCTGTGATAAGCAATGATTCTTGGTTTGGATATTCTGCTGCACTTTATCAGCACCATTCTCAGTCTATCTTACGTGCAGTGGAAAATGGCAGGTATGTTGTTCGTGCAAGCAATACAGGGCTAACTTCAATTATAAATGAAAAGGGACAGGTCATGGAGAGAGCAGATGCTTTAGTAGGTACAACATTACGTGGTAATGTCAGGTTCTTTGACCATAAAACTGTCTATACTAGAATTGGAGATGTTATTGTAATTCCCGGTGTATGCCTGATATTTGCTGCCATTATAAAGAGAAGATTTCATCGTTTTTAATCGTGGTTGAACTATAGTTAATGGAAGCTATCAAATTATTATAAAAGAAAATAGATTTTTTTAAAGTAAAAAAAAATGCCCTTTTGGTAAAGAATGATATGTTTGTAAATAGCTCTCTTTGCCAAAGGGTATTTTAAATAGTTACGACTCTCTAATTATGATATTTTCCCTTTATAAATTTGCTTTCTAAAGCTTTTTGTACACATTCTTTCATATCTTTTTAAAATAAAAAGATACAATGTACCATATGAGATAAAATTTGTAAGAATTGACATAAAATGCTAAATTTCATATAATGGAGCTATGGAAAGATTATTTTGGAGGAGAAAGTACAATGTGGATGTATTATGCTAGTGCAGGTATTCTAGTAAGTTTGTTAATATTATGCGTGATTTTATTTATTGTAAATAAATCAAAGAAAAAGGCAATGAATACGGTGAATCTAAAACTTCCAATGAATCAAGGAGAAGTAAGAGCTTTTGGAGTACGCGAAGAGTATCTTATAACAGTATTAGACCGGTATCAATATCTAGTTCGACACGGTGAGATTGTTGGTGTAAGAGATATGACCAAACCAGATTCTTTTAAAGAATATATGGGAGGACAATAGAATGCTTAATGTAGGCAGCTTTACGAAAAAAGAATCTGTATTGGAATTATCGAATACGATGGATTCTATCTATCGAAGTTATCAAAAAGAGATAGAGCAGTTAACTATGGATGATGAAACAAAAAAGAAAGAATATCAGCAGTTATTATTAGCAGTGGATAATATTAGAACCGCTTATTTGATTCCTTACATAAATCAGTTGTATCTGGAGTTAGAAGAGTATGGAAGCCCAAGTAAAAGGCCAAATTACATTACTTTTTTAACAGATCAATCCATAGAGAAAGAATGGATGGATACCGAGATTAAGCGTACCTATCTTCTTGCAAGAAAACGTTTAACAAAAGAACAGACAGACCCGAAAGATTTGGTTACAAAATTTTTATATGAATGGACAAAGAATAAGAAAAAAATAGATGTTGGTAACCAAGATATAAAGAATCTACGAGATAGGATAGCTTTAAGAAAACAAGAATATCGAAATGAAATAAATAAAACATCAGAGATGATTTCGAAGCTAAATCTTTATCTTAATGTACTAATTTTTATAAAGGATAGTATCAAGGAAATTGTTTTGCCTGAGATGGAGGGAGTTCATGCCTTCTTGGTCGCAAAGAATATGGCGGCTCAGATTTCGGTTAGACAATATCCAGGAACAATTACTTTAGAATCTATTCTGAAGTTAGCGAATACACCATATGAAAAGCATTATTTTTTTATTAAACAAGTGTTTCTATTTTATTCGAACGTCATTGAGTTAATGGAACATTCTATCAATGTTGATTTCTCTACTAAAAAATGTATTACACCAAAGGACTTGTCTTGGTTATTAGGAAAAAAAGACATGATAGAAAAGTCTGTCAAAGAGATGAGTCAGAATATATTTTATATTCAAAAGTAGGGATTAGGGTAAAATAGCCAAATATTTAATCTTGCAATGTGAATTAAAATTAGATACACTATACATAATCACTAAAATATTTGTGAGAAGGAGATATTATTTGTTAATTTACATAGGAAAAATAACATTTCGGAGGATGAGATGAAACGAATTCCGATCGTAATTCAGTTAATTTTTATCTTGTTATTATTGTTCTTAATACCAACAGTAATGACAGGATATTACAGTAATGTTCAAATGATGAAATATTCAGAAGAAGAGATTGCGACCTCTGCTATGGCTCAGATTGATACAAGCAGCTCTTATAGTGAAGCGATGCTAATGAATATTGTAAAGAACATATTACAGATGGTAGGCACGAATGAGTTTAATGGATTAAAAAACCTAACTTCATATGAAGTATTAAACTCAGAATATAGTAAAGTTAATGTTGCTGTAGGTATATTGGATCAGATGCGTGAAATTCAAAATAACAATCGAATAGTTAGTTCTATTTACTTTTGTCTGGATGGTGCAGATTATGTGATTTCTACAAATCGAGGGATTGTAAAGAATCAAGCATATGAGGATATAGCTTGGATGGATGAGTTAGAACTAAAGGGACTAGGTTCTGCAGGAATTTGGTATGCAAGAACGTATAATACAGCAACCCTTTCCGAACTAGCAAATGGAAAAACTTCTGGAGAAATGAGGAATGTAATTTCTTATATCTATCGACTTAACAAATTAACAACATCAACAAAAGGTACCATTGTTGTAAATGTAGATGCACAACGCCTAAATGAATTGCTACTTTCAAGTTTATATTCCAAAGAAGCACAAGGAATTATGGTAATGACAGATGGTACGATTATATCGCATAAGGAGAGCTCTAAATTCCTTAAAAAGTTTGGAGAGATTGAATATGTGAAAGAGTCGTTAGCAAGTGGCATCACTACTGGCTACCAATATCAGAAAGATGGAGAGAGGGCAATCTTATTAACTTATCAAAAGTCACCGCAATTTCAGTGGATTTATGTGAATACCTATAATATGGATACACTGATGAGTAAAGCACAAGGCATACGTAGTGGCTATACTGTATTTATCTTAATTATCATTGCTCTTGGAACAATTGTAGTGGTTGTATTAGCAAGAGGATTCTCAAAGCCAATGAGAAAGTTGGTTCAAAACGTAAAACAGCTTAATGGGATGGAAGAACTTGGGGTGAAAAATGAACTTTCTTACTTAAGTGGTGCAATTGAGAAGATACAGGAGCAGGAAAGTGAATTGCATCATCTTTTAAAGGAAAAGGAATTGGAAGCTAGAAACTTACTTTTACATAATCTTCTGACTGGAGAGATAACAAATCAAAAACAAATGGAAGAGCTTGAAAAGATATTCCCGTACAATCATTATATGGTTGCAATAATCTCAATCGATAACACAAAGCTATATTTAGAGACAACTGGTAAAGATAAGCGTGGTATTCAGCGCTTTACTTTACAAGATAAGATAAAGAAGGCTTTTTCAGAAGGTTATCATGTAGAGTCCATGAGAAATGGAGCAGGTATGATGGCTATCATTATTAATATGAAGAGTTATGATTATGTAAAAGTATCAAGAGAGTTATTTAATATATTAACAGGGATTCGACAAGAAGCACAGCATGTCTTTGAATATACGGTCTCAATAGGTGTTTCTACTGTACACAATGGATATGAGCTTATTAATGAATGTCATGTGGAAGCATTAGAAGCAATCAAACGAAGAATTATTGTTGGCCGAAATCAAATTATCTTCTGGAATCCGCAAAAGAAAGAGAATAATAAGTATTCCTATTCCTATAACGGAGAAAAAAAGATAATTAACTACCTTTCAGTGGGAGATGCAGATAGTGCCAAAGCAGAACTTTCCGGAATATTTGATGATATTAAGCATAAGGAAGATATCTCTTACGAAAATTTATTGTTGATATTAAACCAATTAACAGGTGCTACAGTAAAATTTATGATGGAACACAATATGAATACTAGTAAGGTTTTTGGAAATAACACAAATCTATACCAGACCATTGGTGGAATGGATACTCTAGAAGACATTGAAGTGTATTTAGGTAAGGTTTTTATTTCAATCACAGACTACTTAATGAGCTTCCATGAAGATACTTCAGAAAAAAGCTCAGAACAGATTATAAAGTATTTGAGAAAACACTATAAAGAGGAAATCGTATTTGAAGAGCTTGCAACTCAAATTGGAATTAGTTATTCGTATATGAGAAAAATGATACGAGAGGAAACTGGGAACAGTTTGATGGACAATGTGAACCTTTTACGTATTGATGAGGCAAAACGTTTGTTACTACACTCGGATTTAAGCCTTACACAGATAGCAACAGAAGTCGGATATCATAATGTACAGAGCTTGAATCGTTTCTTTAAGAAGTATGAAGGAGTATCTCCGAGTGACTTTAAGAATAATATAAAATAATTCAAAAGTTTCATTTGTGCAAAATATCCATAAAACCAAGCTGTCAAAATGGTTTTATGGATATTTTTTTTGATTTCACCTATCAGATTTGATACTCAAAAGACATGATTTGGTAATTTGGACATACTGATTTCTAGATAAAATATTGTATCATATTTCTCAATGACGCATGAAACCCTATTAAAACAAGGGTTTTTAAAAAAATCAAAAATCATATGCAGTGTCAAAAGTGATTATTTACAAAGTTTTAGATCCAGTTTATAGTGTGAGTATGCTAAATGAAAAAACGCACAAAACTACAAACAGAAGGAGATGGTATTTGTGAAATTTGCCAAGGCAAATAAGAGAAGCAACAGCGTGGTTCCTTTACAAATGAGGAAGAGGGGCATTTTTCATTACATAAAGAAAGATTGGCAACTATATGTATTGTTATTAGTACCATTAGCATTTGCCTTAATCTTTAAATACGGTTCTTATTTTGGGTTAACCATAGCATTTAAAGATTATAAGATATTAAAAGGTTTTAATGGTAGTGAATGGGTAGGATTCGATATATTCCGTAAAGTTTTTTCCATGAGAAACTTTGGAACCGCTGTTCGGAATACGTTATTACTTAATGTATTAACCTTGTTATTCGGATTTCCAATGCCAATAATTTTAGCTCTTTTATTAAATGAAGTCAAGAATAAATACTTTAAGAAAGTAACGCAAACCTTAATTTATTTACCTCATTTTCTTTCCTTTATTATTATTGGTGCAATGGCTTACCAGATTTTTGGTCAGGCAAGTGGTGTGGTTAATAACATTATTGAGTCTCTGGGTGGAAGCAGAATACCGTTTTTACAAGAGAATACTCATTGGTTAGTATCTTACGTTATGATTAATGTTTGGCAGACAATGGGATGGGGAACGATTATTTACTTGGCTGCGATAACTAGTGTAAATCCTGAATTATATGAAGCTGCTACCGTAGATGGAGCAGGTCGCTGGGGAAGAATCAGACATGTTACACTTCCATGTATTAGAAGTACGATTGTCACCCTTCTTATTATGAACTTAGGTAAGATTATGGCTGGCTCTTTTGAAAATGTATATGCACTTATGAATGTAGCTACTCCAGAATATACAACAACAATTCCAATCCTAGTTTACCGCATGGGCTTATCCAATGGTAAGTACAGTGAGGCAACAGCAATCGGTTTATTCCAGTCAATAATTGGTTTAGCACTTGTTCTTATATCGGATCGAATTGCAAAGAAACTTGGCGAAGATGGCTTGTTATAAGGAGGAGAGCAGATGGAAGCAAAATTACAAACAAAGAAATTAGACAAGAAGATAGTAAAACATAAGATAACTGACGGGATTGCATCATTTTTTATCCACTTAGTATTATTAATTACTGCATTAACTTGTGTATTACCTTTTATCCATGTTTTTGCAAAATCAGTCAGCAATGAAGCTTATGTCATTGCCAATAAAGTATTATTATTACCAAAAGATTTTACCATAACAGCATATCAGAAAGTTTTTGCGGATACTAGCATATTACGATCCTTTTATGTATCTGTAGTAGTAACTATTCTATTTACGATACTTGGTATTTTAATTACTTTATGTGCAGCGTATCCATTATCGAGAAAAGGATTAAAAGGACGTTCCTTTTTTACTTTCTTATTTATGTTTACCATGTACTTTTCCGCAGGTATTATACCGGAATACTTATTAATGAATAACTTAGGGCTTCTAGATACTTGGGCTGTATTAATTTTACCTTTAGCATTTAGCCCATATAACTTCTTAATTATGAAGACATCTCTACAAAGTACGATACCTGACAGTTTAATTGAATCGGCACATCTGGATGGTGCATCACAATTTCAGATCCTTCGAAAAATTGTGGTACCATTATCAAAACCGATACTTGCAACCTTATCTTTATTTTATGCTGTAGGTCGTTGGAATGCTTATTCCGATGCATTGTTCTATATAAAGCAGAATGTATCTTTAAGACCGCTACAGTTAAAGATGTACTATTTAGTGGTATCAGCAACAGAGTCATTACAAGCAGCATCGGAAGGTGCAGCACAGGTTACAAATCCAGAAGTTTTAAAAGCAGCATGTATAATGTTTGCAACAATTCCAATCATCTGCGTATATCCATTCGTTCAGAAGTTCTTTGTTCAAGGTACCATGATTGGATCAGTAAAAGGTTGATAGTTTTCCGGGGGTACCGGATGCTATAGAAATGTATTAAAAAAAAGGGAGGTACTATTATGAGAAAATCAATGAAAAAAGCAGCAGCTCTTGTTTTAACACTTGCTATGTCGACCGCATTATTAGCGGGCTGCGGTAGCAAAGACAAATCCGTTGATACCAAGAAAGACCCTACGACAGCACCGACACAGGCAGCTGAAAATAACCAGGGGACTACAGATCCTACCAAAGCTCCAGAAGGTGCTTTTAAGGATTACTCCAATGGATTTGAAAAAAATGTAACCATTCAAATCCCTGTTTATGACAGAGCTTTCGAAGGTTGGAATCCAACGAACAACTATTACACTCAGTGGGTTCAAAAAGAATTTGGTGATAAGTATAATATCACAGTTGAATTTGTTGCCATCGGTAGATCAACTGAGGTAACTGACTTTACACAGATGTTAGCTGCTGGTACTGCACCAGATATCATTTTCCACTATGATATGCCACAAGCAATCGCTTACTATGATGAAGGTGCAATGCAGGAATTAAACTACGACGAAATTGCTAACTATGCTCCTACATACTATAAAAACCTAGGTTCTACAATTGATTCCTATGGTACGATCAATGGTGAAAAGGTATTCTTCTTTGCATCAAGACCAACTGCTTACAACTGGGTTACATTAATCAGACAAGACTGGATTGATAAAGTTGGTAAGACTATGCCTACTAACTTAACAGAACTAAATGAATTATTTGCTGCTTGGAGAGATGCAGGACTTGGTAATGGTGGCGGAACTTTAGTACAGAACAACTTTACCTATGATTATTTCTTCCGTTCCTGGCCAATCGATACAGATGAAAGAGCTTTATATTCTGATCTTTCTATCGCTGCATTACCATGGGAACCAACACATCAGTTTTTAAAGAACTTAAATTATCAGTATAATAACAATTTAATTGATAAAGAGTTTTATTTAAATACGGATGATGCTTCTACAAAAGCGGATTTTGTATCTGGTAACAGCGGTGTATATAGTTTCTATATCTCAAGTTCTACTGATGTTACAACCTCATTATTAGCGAATAATCCAGATGCTAAGCTTGCATTACTTCCAATGGCAGCTAACGTTCCAGAAGGTGGTGTTCCACAGCAACGTGGTTACTGGCCATTTGGTATGATTATGGGTATCAACTCTGCTACTCCAGAAGAGGAGAGAGTCGCTGTATGGATGTACCTTGAGTGGTTAAGTCAGCCAGATAACTTATTCTTCTTCCAGAATGGTGTAGAAGGTGAGAACTATACTTTAGATGCAGCTGGTTTAGCTGTTAAGAATTTAGAATATACAGGAGAATCTAAACTTTCTAATAATAACAACAAGGATTACTGGTGTTTAGTAGTTGAAAGTGCACAGTATGCAGATGAAGAATTAAATTACAAAGCGAATATTGCAAACTGGGCTCCAGCAGGATTTGAATACCTCATTGAAGATGCATATAAGGATTATGTTGCTAACTTAGAGTACATGACTCCAGATGCAATTTTCTTAGATACGATCCAATCTGTTGCAGAATACAAATCTGATTTAAATGATCTTTGGAAAGAATTATATGTAAAATGTGCGATGGCTCCTGAAGCAGAATTCGAAGCTGTATATCAAAAAGCTTGTGAAGATTACTTAGCTGCCGGATACCAGACAATTCTTGATGAGAAACAAGCAGCAATCTCAGCTGGAGGATATAACTAGGGCTTAATCTAGAAACAAACTTACACAAGATATGATTTTGAGACAATCCGATAAAAATTGACGATAAAGCGATTAAAAAACGTCAGAAGAGATAATTAGTAGCAAATGATAAGAGAAAATGTTAGAAACACAAGAAAAATAGTATAGTAATAAAAAAGTAGAAAGTTATGTAAAACTTAAAACAGAAAAGTTACTTATGAAGAGTACAAAGGATAAAAGTAACTAGTTCATACTACCAAGTAACCCTCCTGTTTTTCAGGGGGGTTATGTGGTATCATAAAATCAATACTAAGGGAGACATTATGTTCAAAATTGAGTATGACAAAGAAAATTTATTACAGGTGATTGACAGCGTTGTGAAAAAAACTATGACTATGGATATGACATGGGATTGGCCTTGCGGAGTTGCTTATTATGGTATTAGTGAGGCTTATCGCGTTACAAAGAAGGAAGAATATATTAATCTATTAAAACAATGGGCAGATGAATACATTGCTCTTGGGCTACCTAATTGGACAGTAAATACATGTGCTATGGGGCACTGCATGATAACATTATATGAAGCAACCGAGGATGAAACATATTGGGACATCGTTATGAGCAAAGTAGACTATATTCGTAATAAGGCACTTCGTTTTGGAGATCATGTTCTTCAACATACCGTATCAGTAAATAATGATTTTCCAGAACAAGCATGGGCGGATACTTTATTTATGGCAGCATTTTTCTTATTGAGAGTAGGAGTAAAACTTAAGGATGAGGATATGATTGCTGATGCTCTAAATCAGTATTACTGGCATATTAAATATCTTCAAGAGCCAAGTACAAGCCTTTGGTACCATGGCTATAACAATATAAATAAAGATCATATGTCTGGATTTTATTGGGGACGTGCTAATGCCTGGGCAGCTTATACTATGTCTCAAGTTGGTAAAATACTTCCTGAACCATACTTATATCCTATTTTTATGGAAATTGATTGTGCTCTTAGAGACCAACTAGCAGCCTTAAAGCTTCTACAGACCAAGAATGGTTTATGGAGAACAATCCTTGATGATGAAGAATCTTACGAAGAAGTATCTGCTAGCTGTGGAATTGCAGCAGCAATGGTTACAAATCATAATCCGCTTCACACAAAATATATTCAGAAATCTTTGGATGGTATTCTAAAGAATATATCAGAAGATGGTAGAGTACTAAATGTATCTGGTGGTACAGCAGTAATGAAAGATCGAGAAGGTTATCGTAATGTACCAAAGACTTGGATGCAAGGATGGGGGCAAGGATTGGCACTTGCGTTCCTTTCAGCAATTGTAGAAGATAGTACGAAATAAAAAGAATTTTACACATCTTCTTCATAGCAAGGAAAAGTTAGCGAAACCTTGTTTACGGAGGTAACTCATCTGTTGGCAGGTTTGGTAAGCAATAGGTGTTTATGAAAAATAAGTTGTTTAGACAGGGCTATCGTAATACATTCTTATCGTTGATTACGGTAGCCCTATATTGCATAGATAAGGAGAAAAAAAGTGAATCAGCATAATGAGATTACAAAAGGTGGATTTACATTACCTGGAGAAGCAGGATACGAGGATTTGACATTAGAGCTTGCAAAAAGATGGGGAGCAGATGTAATTCGTGATAGTGATGGAACAGTTTTATCAGATGACATCTTAAATGCAGGTTATGGAATCTATTCCACTATTTGTCTGATTCGAGACCATAATGCTTGGGCAAAAGTGAATATGGACAAATTACAACAAACTTTTCTTGTCACAAGTCCAGTGGTAGCTAATTCAGATACTTTAATAATAGATTTAATGGAAGGCTTTTTTAAAGAGCAGTTCTTAGTAAATGATAGCAAAGAATCATTGATGTATTGGCAAGTGTATGATAGAACGACAGATACTCTTATAGATAATGAAAAGTGGAGTTACCAACCACAAAATCAATCAGTAGTCATAACAGGTATCTGTCCATGGCACAAATATACGGTTAGTTTTATGGCCTATCGTATATGGGAAGAAATCTCAATGTATAACCATACGACAAACAACTGGAATAAAGAACACTTGATGCAAATTGATCCAATGCATAAAGAAACAAGGGAGTACTTACTTACTTGGATGGATCATTGGTGTAAACAGCACGAACAGACGACAGTTGTTAGATTTACCTCGATGTTTTACAATTTTGTCTGGATGTGGGGAAGTAATGAAAAAAATCGCTACCTTTTCTCCGATTGGGCATCCTATGATTTTACAGTGAGTCCGCTTGCACTTAATTTGTTTAAAGAAACATATGGATATGCGCTTACTGCAGAAGATTTTATTCATCAAGGTAAGTTCCATGTTACTCATATGCCAGCAGATCAGCATAAGCTTGACTGGATGGAATTTATTAATAACTTTGTCGTGGATTTTGGTAAACAATTGATTGATGTGGTACATAACTATGGAAAATTAGCTTATGTATTCTATGATGATAGTTGGGTAGGAGTTGAGCCTTATCATAAAAATTTTGAAAAGTTTGGTTTTGATGGCATAATAAAATGTGTGTTCTCGGGATTTGAAGTAAGACTTTGTGCAGGAGTTAAGGTAAATACGCATGAATTAAGACTCCATCCATATCTATTCCCAGTTGGACTCGGAGGAGCTCCTACCTTTATGGATGGTGGGAATCCAACACTTGATGCAAAGAATTACTGGATTAGTGTAAGAAGAGCATTGCTTAGGGAACCAATCGAACGTATCGGTCTCGGAGGTTACCTTCATTTAGTCGAGGATTTCCCAGACTTTACAGACTATATCGAAAAGATTGCAAATGAATTTCGAAGAATCAGACAACTTCATACGGTTAAAAAGCCGATGGTACTTAAGCCACGAGTTGCCGTACTTCATAGCTGGGGTTCTTTACGTTCATGGACTCTATCTGGACATTTTCATGAAACGTATATGCATGATTTAATCCATATCAATGAAAGTTTATCAGGACTACCAGTGGACGTTAAGTTTATTAACTTTGAAGACGTGAAACAGGGTGCCCTAGAGGGTGTCGATGTTGTAATTAACGCCGGAACTTTGAATACTGCTTGGAGTGGTGGAAAAGCTTGGGAGGATCCGGAAGTTATTGAACGAATCACAAGATTTGTTTATGAAGGGAAAGCATTTATTGGTGTAAATGAGCCAAGTGCTGTTAATGGTTATGATACACTATTTCGATTGGCACATGTACTTGGTGTTGATATGGATTTAGGCGACCGTGTTTCTCATGGCCGTTATACCTTTTTACCAGAACCGATGGAAGAATTAGAGTTTATCGATCATGGACCAAAAGAAAAGAAAAATATCTATCTCACCGATGGATTAGCAAAAGTATTGAAAGAAGAGAATGGTTTGCCAGTTATGACTTCTTATGAGTTTGGAAAAGGACTTGGTATCTATCTTACTTCTTATGAACACTCGATTAAGAATGCTAGAACTCTGCTCAACATTATCTTATATGCAGCAGGCGAATCCTTCCTACAAGAAGGGATTACCGATAATGTGAATACAGAGAGTGCTTATTATGAGGAAGATAAAATTTTAGTTATGATTAATAATAGCGATACCTTGCAAAAGGCATCCGTAACAATTAAAGGGGTAACCTATACAAAGGATATACCTGCTTTTGATACTGTAATACTATCATTAGAGTAAACTCTTTAAAATGTTTATAGAATACTTTAATGTGTAAGTGAATATTCACTCTATTATAGTAAATATGATAAATATATAGAAATTTGCTATGGACAAAAGGAAGAATAAGGATTAAAATAAATATAGACTTAACAATAACAATCTACGGAATACATTAACTTATTCTCTTTCCGAATAATGTAAGAGGTTAATAGATATTCTATCAAAAATAGCGATATAGTTTGATGATATTTAATATACCTCTTAATTTCACCAATGGGAGAGTGAACTGCTATCTTCTTATTCTAATATGTAGGAACCAATTCAGCAAAAAATATATAATGTTAATTGTTGAATGCTGTCAGTAAACCAGTGGTACAAGCAAAAAAGTACTATAGATTTGCGTTGACAAAATATGGTATTTATAATATAACAATTATAAATACTTTAGATAACAAATAATGGTTGATTACATAGGAAATTCCAATCAGAATTAGGAATGATAGAAGTTATGCCAATATGTATCTGGAGGTGAAGTTATGGGTAAGGATAGTGGTAAAGCAACAGGACCTGTAGGAAAAGCAATTGCAGGAAAGAACGATAAGAATAAGGCAGGTGCAAGCACCAGCAAAACAGCTACTAAGGCTACAAACAAGTCAGGAAAGCGCTAAGAATGAGATAAGCACCTCTAATCTATGACGGATGGGGTTTCTCATCTGTCATAGATTGAGCTTCAACATAGAGAGAAAGCTAAGGGTTGGTAGCTAACTGTTACTATATATACAAGAAAAAGCACGCTTCGCAAACTTTTCCTTGTCATGATAAGAAAAAGCAAGTTTTACGGACTTTTCTTTCTCATGAATAAAAAAGTATGCTTTACGTGTTTTTATCTGTCAAGAATAAAGGAGAAACAATTTGATAAAGGTAGCATGTTTTGACACCAAATCCTATGATAAGGAATGGTTTGATCTTAAAAATAACGGTGAGTTTCAAATTAAATATTATGAAAATAAATTAAACGCAGATACTGCAAAGCTAGCTCATGGTTGTCAAGCAGTAATCGCTTTTGTTAATGATTCGATTGACAAAGAAACGATTGAGGATTTATATCAACTTGGTGTTAAAGTAATTGCAATGCGTTGTGCAGGATATAACAATATTGACTTTAAAGAAGCTTATAATAAGGTAGCAGTAGTGCGTGTACCAGGATATTCGCCACATGCTGTTGCTGAGCATGCTGTGGCATTATTATTATGTTTAAATCGAAAAATCCATCGCGCCTATATTAGAACAAGAGATTATAACTTTAGTTTAAAAGGGCTAATTGGATTTGATCTTTATAAAAAAACGATAGGAGTTATAGGTACAGGGAAGATAGGACAAGTATTTATAGATATTTGCAAAGGTTTTGGTATGCGAGTATTGGCTTATGACTTGTACCCGGATTATAGCAAAGAAATAGAGTATGTTAGTCTAGAGACACTTTTAAGTGAAAGTGATATAATATCTTTACATTGTCCATTGACGGAAGAAACAAAACATATGATCAATGCAGATAGCTTGAAATTAATGAAGCATGGAGCTATCATTATAAATACATCAAGAGGAGCATTGATAGATAGTGAAGCATTATTAACTGCTCTGAAGGAAGAGAGAGTTGGTGGTGCTGGTCTTGATGTTTATGAAGAAGAATCCGATATATTCTTTGAAGATAATTCTAATTCCATACCAAAGGATGATGTATTATCATTATTGGTTGGTCTGCCAAATGTTATCATAACTTCTCATCAAGGTTTCTTAACCAATGAAGCGTTAAGCAATATTGCTGAGACTACAATTGAGAATCTTAGCGCTTATTTTCATAATGAGCCTTTGATAAATGAAATATGTTACTTTTGCCTACCAGGTGGAGCTAATCCAAACTGTAGAAGGCAAAAAGAAGGACGATGTTTTTAGAGAGGAGAATACGTATGAGTAAAGAGCAGAAATTTTTTAAGTGTGAACATTGTGGAAACATTATTGGAATGATTGAGGAATCTGGAGTTCCCGTAGTATGTTGTGGTTCAGAGATGACAGAGTTAGTTGCCAACACATCCGATGGTGCCCATGAAAAGCACGTACCAGTTGTAGAAGTGAAGGATAATTTAGTTTATGTAAGTGTTGGTAGTGTAGCTCATCCTATGGTTGAGGAACATTACATAATGTGGGTTTATTTAAGAACTAACCAAGGTGGACAGAGAAAGAGCTTAACACCAGGTAGTGAACCTAAGGTTGTCTTTGCATTAACAGAAGGCGAAGAAGCAATCGAAGTATTTGAATACTGTAACTTACATGGCTTATGGAAAACCGTTCTATAATTTTATAATAAGAGTAAGAGAATATATTAGCTATGCTAAGTAGAAGAGTAAACGAAGAAATTTAAATATAAGACGGGGATACCAATTAGCATTGTCACTAAGAGGTATCCCCTGTTTTGTAAGAAAAAGCATACAAGAATCAATGGTCTTTAAATTTAAGTTATTGTATTGATAGCAATTTTTATTTTTTTAGAAACTTCCTTTTAAAAAAATTACTTATTTTTTGAGTCAAACGCAAGCTATCTTCTTTTTTATCTGGTATTCTCTGAAGAATAAGAACGATACCAGCGATAATTAGCATAACAATTAATATACTAAACATACCTTTCCACATGAAATCCAAGGTTGTAAACACATTTTCTAAATTCATGTACATACTCCTTTCGAAATACCTTAATTCTTTAATGTAACAGAAGGTTTAAGATAATACCACCAGCAAGAACGGAGCCAATCTGACCTGCAACATTTGCTCCAACTGCATGCATTAACAAGTGATTGGATGGATCTTCTTTGATTCCCATCTTTTGGATAACACGTGCAGACATAGGGAAGGCTGAGATTCCAGCACCACCGACCATTGGATTTATCTTATTCTTTAAGAATAAGTTAAGGAATTTCGCAAATAATACACCACCAATCGTGTCAAATACGAAAGCAAACAAACCAAGTCCCATGATTAAGGCAGTATTAATAGTTACGAATTCTTCTGCTCTCATACTAAATGAAATTGTAATACCAAGCAATAAAGTAATTAAGTTCGCAAGAACGTTCTGGGCAGTATCAGATAATGTGTTTAACACTCCGCATTCTCTTAACAGATTACCGAACATTAAGAAACCTACGAGAGAAACTGACATTGGAGCAACTAAACCTGCTATCACAGTAACGATAATAGGAAATAGAATTCGAGCGCGTTTTGAAATAGAAGCAGGATTGTAAGGCATACGAATCATACGTTCCTTCTTCGTTGTAACTAACTTTATAGCGATTGGTTGAACAATTGGAACTAAAGCCATGTAGGAATAGGCGGCTACGGCTATGGCTCCTATGTACCTAGATTTTAAAACCTGAGAAACTAAAATAGAAGTAGGACCATCGGCTGCTCCAATGATACCAATAGATGCAGCGTCATTTAGATCGAATCCGAGAATCGCAGCTAATGTCATCGTTAAGAAGATACCAAACTGTGCGGCACCACCAAAAAGAAACATTTTTGGATTCGATAATAGAGGGCCAAAATCAATCATTGCTCCAATACCGATAAAAAGTAAAATTGGAAGTACTTCGGAGGCCTCAATGCCTACGTGAAACAACCATTCAATAATACCGTTTACGTTCCCAATACCTTCATAGGTTTGGTTGAGAACACCGGATAATGGGAGATTTACTAGGATTGCGCCAAATCCCATCGGTAATAAGAGTGCTGGTTCATAGTTTTTGCAAATTGCTAGATAGATTAGAATACCACCAATGAGATACATCACAGCTTGTTCCCCAGTAATGGCGGTTATTCCGGATAGTAAAAAGTCCATAACATCCTCCACTTTCTCCTTATTTTTGTGTCGTAGAAACGCTAAATGTTCGGCGATTCTTTACAACACTTTAATTATATAGTTCATAGGACAGAGAATCAAGAAAAATCTGCTAAGATAATGTTAAGAAAGAAGAAATAGAAAGAGATATAGAAATAGAAAAAGAAAGAGATATAGAAATAGAAAAAGAAAGAGATATAGAATAATGAATATGAAAAGATGTTGTAAAGAATGTGTTAAAAAACGTCTTATTGTATTGTTGTTCTGTTGTACGAATGGTAATATGTGTTTGAAATTAAACAAAGGGGGAAAAGTACATGACCGTTTCGTTATCTGAATTTTTGGAACAGATTACGAGTAATCCAGCGCTACTTATCACTGTAGTATTAACATTAGGAGTGGTATTAGTTAATGGTTGGACTGATGCACCGAATGCAATAGCTACCTGTGTATCAACAAGATCGCTTTCACCAAAAAAAGCGATTATAATGGCAGCAGTGTTTAACTTTTTGGGTGTGTTTGTAATGACTATGGTGAATAAAGCTGTTGCTGAAACTATATATAACATGGTAGATTTCAGAGGAAACTCAGGGGATGCATTAATTGCACTTTGTGCAGCATTGTTTGCTATAGTGATCTGGGCATCAGCAGCATCGTACTTCGGTATACCAACGAGTGAGAGTCATGCGTTAATTGCAGGAATCTCTGGAGCAGCGATAGCTTTACAAGGTGGCTTTGGCGGTATCAATGGTAATGAGTGGATAAAAGTTCTTTATGGACTTGTGATATCAACTGTTATGGGATTAAGCCTTGGTTATTTAACAACAAAAACAATTGAACTTCTCTGTAGAAGAGCAGATCGTAGAAAGGCAGATGAGGTATTTAAAAAGGGGCAGATTTTAGGCGGAGCAGCAATGGCTTTTATGCACGGTGCTCAAGATGGCCAAAAATTCATGGGTGTCTTTATGCTTGGAATGTTCTTAGCAAATGGACAATCTGATGTGACTTCTTTTGCAATTCCTATTTGGTTAATGGTATTATGTTCCTTCGTTATGGCGCTTGGAACCTCAATTGGTGGATATCGTATTATAAAGACAGTTGGTATGGGAATGGTGAAACTTGAAAAATATCAAGGGTTTGCAGCGGATGTTGCAGCTGCATTATGCTTATTAGTTTCGTCTGTCGCAGGAATCCCTGTTAGTACAACTCATACGAAAACAACTGCAATTATGGGTGTTGGAGCGTCCAAACGTATGTCTGCCGTTAACTGGGGAGTTGTAAAGGAAATGGTAATGGCTTGGGTACTAACTTTTCCAGGCTGTGGTTTGGTAGGGTTCCTAATGGCACATCTTTTTATGAAAATTTTCTAATAACAAAAGGAGAGATTACATGGCTAACAGTAAAAGATACAACTATTTTGAAGGATTTATCGATCATGCCTCTTATTGTTCAAAGGCAGCGGAATTACTATATGAGACTTTGGGAAATTTTGAAAATGTAGATCTAGATTTAAGAGTAAAAGAAATGCATGAAATTGAGCATGCAGCTGATTTGCAGAAGCATGGTATGACCAAATATCTTTTAAAAGATTTCTTACCACCAATTGAACGCGAGGATATTGTAAGTTTATCTCAAAAGATAGATAATGTTACCGATGCGGTTGAGGATGTTTTAATAAAGTTGCATATTTATAATATAAAACATATTATACCAGAAATTTTACCATTCGCTTCTTTAGTTAGAAGATGTTGTGAAACTACAAGTGCTACTTTAGTTCAATTCCAAAACTTTAAGAAATCTACTAAACTTCAGGATGCAATTATAGAACTAAATCGCCTTGAGGAAGAGGGAGATGCATTATATGCAAAACTTGTAAGAGATCTGCATATGAATTGCAAAGACCCAATTGAGCTGTTTTCTTGGACACGTATTTTAGATCGTTTCGAGACTTGCTGCGATGCCTGTGAAGACGTTGCAGATGACATTGAAAGTATAGTATTAAAAAATTCATAATTAATTTTACTTTATGAGGTAGAAAATGAAACTGTTAAAAAGGGTAAGCCCTGGAAGACTAATATCCTTGGGGTTTGCAAGTGTGATTTTGATTGGGGCAATTCTTTTGTGGCTACCGATTTCTGCAAAAGATGGAGTAGATGTTAGGTTTATTGATGCTTTATTTACTTCAACAAGCGCGGTTTGTGTGACTGGATTAATCGCTATAGATACGGCAGATACGTTTAATACATTTGGTTGTACCGTAGTAGGTCTCCTAATTCAGATTGGAGGATTAGGGGTTACAAGTGTAGGTGTTGCTATCTTATTATTTGCAGGTAAGAAGGTTGGTATTAAGGGAAGAGTACTCATGAGAGAATCAATGAATTTAAATTCTCTTAAGGGAATTATGCAACTAGTGAAAGCAGTATTATTTACTACTTTATGTTTTGAGGTGGTGGGAACGATATTAAGTTTTATCGTTTTTGTGAAAGATTATCCACCATTACATGCGTTTGGAATTAGTTTGTTCCACTCGGTTGCTAGTTTTAATAATGCAGGATTTGATGTTTTAGGAAACTTTCAAAATCTCTTAAACTATAGTGATAACGTATTACTAACATTAACAACTGCAGGTCTTATTATTTTTGGTGGTATTGGTTTTATTGTTACTAAAGAGCTTGTAGAAAAACGCTCGATTCGAAAATTAAGTTTGCATTCTAAAGTAGTTCTTCTTATGACAGGTATTTTATTAACAGCAGGTACCATATTATTATATCTGACTGAAGATATTACTTGGCTTGGTGCATTTTTTATGAGTACTTCAGCTAGAACTGCAGGATTTAGCACATTTAATGTTGGTAATTTTAAAAATGCAGGTTTGTTTATCTTAATAATTCTTATGTTTATTGGTGCTTCCCCTGGTTCGACTGGTGGTGGTATTAAGACAACAACCTTTTTTACAATAGTTAAAAGTTTGCTTAGTACAGCAAAAAATAAACATTGTACAGCATTTAAACGTAGGGTTCCTAGCGATGTGATTGCAAAATCTTTCGGACTATTCTTACTTGCAATTGGTGTTGTATGTTTTAACACCTTGCTAATAAGTGTAATTGAACCCAATTTTAGTTTTATACAAAACTTATTCGAAGTAACGAGTGCATTTGGTACCGTAGGATTGTCAACGGGAATTACACCAGATCTGAAAGATTTATCAAAAGTTATTATAATAATAACTATGTTTATCGGAAGACTTGGACCGATGACAATAGCAACGCTTTGGTCACATAAGGAAAAACCAAGTATAAGTTATTCTGAAGAAAGTTTTATTATAGGATAATTTTATTATCCATTCAATAACATCGTAAGTAAGATAAGGATAAAGAAAATGAAAATGGCAGATTTGACAGACAGGCTGCTGTCAGGGAGAAATATGAAAAGTAATCGTTCACCAATTGAATTTGGTATCATTGGGTTAGGTAGATTTGGCTATGCCTTGGCTGAAACTTTAGCAAGTGCAGGAAAAGAAGTAATGGTAATCGACAATAATGAAGATACTATTAAGCAGATTCGTGGTATCGTACAGGAAGCTTTTGTTGCAGGTACCTTGACATCTGAAGTACTGGAAGAGACGGGAATTCAAAATTGTGCTACCGTAATTGTATGTATTGGTGAAAAAATTGACACCAGTATATTAACCACACTTCATGTAATTAACATGGGTGTTCCACGTGTCATTGCTAAAGCAATCAGTGTGGACCAAGGTAAGGTACTTGAGAGGTTAGGGGCTGAAGTTATCTATCCAGAGAGAGATATGGCAATACGGCTCGCGAATCGGTTGCTTTATTCCAAGGCATTAGATTTCATCGAACTAGATGGAGATATCACAGTAGCAGAGATAAAAGTAACCAGTAAACTAAAAGGCAAAACAATCGCCGATACCAACATACGTAAAAACTTCAGCATAAATATTATCGCATTAGAACATAATAATGTAACTACGATTGAGGTATCGCCAGAGACTATTTTACAAGAAGAAGATGCCTTAGTAGTGATCGGAAGAAAGGATCAAATCGCTAGGTTTGAGGCATTTATTGCACAATAAAAGCTACATATAATGCATTTTTTTCCGATATTGGATTGGTGTCATCTGATGTAATGATTTAAATAAACGACAAAAATATCCCAAATCAGTATAACCACTTCTGATTGCAATCTCGTTGATTGGTAGTTCTGTATTTTTTAGCAGGTATTCAGAAAATTCAGTTCGTAACTTACTAAGATAGGAGATTGCAGTTAGTCCGGTTACTGATGTAAATATTTGATTCATTTGATTTCTGTTTCGTCCAAATTTTTTACATAATAGTTCTAACGATATTTTTTCTGTTATATTTTCTTTTAGGTAGCATATTATTTTCTCTACTTCATAGTATATTTCTTTTTCTTTTCTTACTAAATCAGAGTGTTCAAAACCTTTAGTTTCTAAGCTGTTTAAAAAGAATAACAACTCAATAAAATAAGAACGGCTTCTACAAGGCCAGTAGTCCGAATCTTGTTCTTCTAGCTCTCTGTTTATCTTAGAACATAAATTAACTATGACTTGCTTTGAACCAGGTAGTATTGGAATTCTCCAAGTCTTCTCTTTTGATATTCCATAAAAAAAATCTAAAAGAATGGCATCTTGATAAACGGTAGGTGGAATTTTTCCAAACAGCTCTTGTTCCTGTAAAAGAGTTTGAGTTAGATAATCATTGAGTGCTATTGGTAGAAAGAATAAGGTGAGGCATTCTATATTGGATTCTGATAGTGTAATAATGGTATCTTTTTCTGATAACAACAATAGTAGTGGAGACTCTAAATCAAAGGTTGTATTATGATAGCGAAGACTTGCTTTGCCATTTAAAATCAAAACGAAACGACAATAGGAAGAGGATTTTATATCCTCCGTAATGCGGTTCTGCTTATCCACTTTTAAGTAAACGTCTCTTTCCCAATATGGGTTTTTTGATTTGGTGTAATAATCCATACATTGCCTCCAATAATATTCATTGTGTTATGAGAATACCCTCTTATGCATATTTTAACATAAGAGGGCATTCGGGGCAATATAATAGGAAAATTATGGCGTTTTTAATGCAATGGTATCACCGTATTTGATAACGGTTTTTCCATCTGGATGAAATTCTTTTACATTCTCTTCATTAAAAGTTTCTAAGTCAGAGGATGTATGCATTGGAATATTGTAGGTTGCTTTCACTAATCCAGCACATTCCGTTGCTTCTTCCGGACCCATATTGTAATGTCCATCGATAGGATACATAGCATATGTAATGTTTTTGTCTGCTAAATTTCCCATAGAATCGATTTTTGAGGTGTCACCTGCATGATACACTGTTATTCCGTCAAAGGATATAAGATAGCCTACACAACCCATGCGATGGTTATCATTGTATGCAGGAACTGCTTCAATTGTAACACCTTTTTCTTCAAATTTTTGATATTCCTCTTTTTTTAGAGCTTCATTTTGAGTAATAACTAATGTAGTATCTTTTTTGTTAATTAAATCTACTCGGTCATGGTCACCGTGAGCATGAGTAACTAAAACAATATCGGCTGGTGTTTTATAATCTCCATCAAAATAAGGATCTATGTAGATGACTATTCCTTCTTTTGTAACAATTTTTGTAGTTGCATGACCTATTAGTGTTAACGTAGCACCATCTTTACTACAGCTGCTTAAAAACATTACAGTACTTAAAACTGATAATAATGCAAATATCTTTTTTAACCTCATTTTTCTCTCTCCTCCATGATCAATATTGTAATAAAAAATTGGAAATATTTCGATGTATTTTATGCACAAATAATTGGATTATATGCACATTATAATAAGTGAATGAAAAGAGATATCATTCTATTAGTATAATTTGAAGCGAATTTTAGATACTAAAATAGATAACTTAATCTTTTTTTGTGACCATTAAAGAGAATCAGTGATTTTTCTTAATGGAGAGAAGGAGGTAATATGACTGATTTAAGATGTGAAGTATGCAACTGTGCGTATAATGACAATCACCTTTGTGAAAGAAAGAACATATCAGTAAAGGGACCAAGTGCAGAGTCTCCCGATGCGACCTGTTGTGACAGTTTTTGCGAGTGTGGACATGGTGCTAAAAATGCGGTTCATGGGGAAGCAGCACTTGAAACTGATATCTATTGCAATGCAGAGGATTGTGTTCACAATGAATGTGAAAAATGTACTGCTCATAGTATAGATGTCAGAGGTATTGGTGCCAGCCAACCAGAAGGTACCCTCTGTGCCACCTTTAATTGTAGACATGGAGAATCTAGTTACATCAATTCTTCGATTTCCTAAGATAATCGAAAGGTACTATTTTTTAAGTTAATCTAACGATAACTAATAAATAATAAATAGTAAATAGATGATAAACGTCTCTTATGCTGTGAGAACAAAAAAGACAATCAGTTTTAGGCTGATTGTCTTTTTTTATACTAAATGATATTTTTGTAATAATAGATTGTAGATGATTGAAATTCAGATTTGAGATTATGCCTAATAGTAATCTTCGGAGTCATAAACTTCGTCGATTTCTTCTTTGTCTTCGTAATAGTCATCATTCATAGACTTACTTTTATAGACTTGTTTGGCATTGGCTTTGCTATTGCTAGCATTGTTAGAGCAGTTGGAAGCTGTTCTTTTGGTTGGAGTAGATTTACTATTTTTAGAACTTTCCATGAGAATAATCTCCTTTCCTTTTTGTCCGTAGTATGTACATTTTCATAAATAATATTCAAAAATTAAGGATGGGGAGTATGCAGGATATAAATGGTATTAAGAGGATTATTCTCGTCCATAACAAATCCATCGATATGGCCATTGTTAATAATTGTAGTGCAATGGTTTACATCATATTGTTGTTCACATTCTTCTAATGTAATAATATCCATATTCATAAAATTACCCCTATCTTGTCTTTTCTCTGCATTATATTCATTGCTGAGCATAGATAGAATAGGGGTAAGATAATAAATTTATTTCGTTAAATCAATTTGAAATCGTTCTAGAACGAATTAGTACTTAATAAAACTACATCACTAATAAAATTTCATTTTCTACCGTTAAGGAATTAGCAGGGATGTAATTTGAAGACAACTTTGTTCCATTTAAGTAACATTCACGATAGCCACCTTCTGCACCATCTGTATTCTGGATAGTAATAGTTAACTTCTTACCACGGAACATCTTAGTGATTTTAACTTCTTTCCAAGTGGATGGAATCGAAGGGGAAAGTAATAGACCATCAAAGTCAGGACGCATACCTAAGATACCTTCTACGCAACCTACCATTACGGTAGATGCAGTTCCTGTTAACCAATGTACATGGGAGCGTCCTTCAAATGGACTATCCACGGATTCTGTAAATTGTCCATGAACATATGGCTCGAGAACACGAACATCTGCATTATCATTCTGAGAAGATGGAGAGCACTCAGTAAAGTACTCATAAGCTCGATTTCCGTGACCCATTAACGATTCTGCTAGAATAATCCAACCTTGTGGCTGTGAGAAAATACCACCATTTTCTTTGGTTGATTTATTAAATAGGATAGCGAGAGCACCGCTAAATGCGTGATCTACATAGGAAGGAGCCATTACTCGGCACCCATATGGTGTATTCAATTCACGATGCACACTCTCTAAAGCTTTTTCTGCCTGGTCTTTTGTAGCAAGACCGCTAATAACTGCCCATGATTGAGGATTTAACCACATATTTGCTTCAGGATCATGTTTAGAACCAATGACTTGACCATCTTCCTTATAGCCACGGATAAAACGGTCATCTTCCCAACAGTATTTCTGAATGGTTTCCCCTAGTTCCTTCTGAACTTTATCTAAGTAAGAAAGATATTCTTTATCACCCTTTTCCATAGCAAATGGGCGAATCACTGTCATAGCATAATATAACTGTAGTGCAACGAAAGAAGATTCTCCCTTTTTACCAAGGCGCAAGCAGTCGTTCCAATCAGCATGAAGACCAGCAGGCATGTTATGTGATCCAAGACGCTCCATAGAGAAGTTAATTGCTCTCTTTAGATGATCATAAACAGTACCTTCATCTTTGTTGGCATATGGGATAACTTCATCAATAAAAGCTTTATTTCCTGTTTCTGCAATGTATTTTAATACCGTAGGAAATAACCAGAGAGCATCATCTGCACGATAAGCTGGATGTCCAGTTGCCTGTGCATAAGAAATATCATCTGGTGTATCTTCATGACCAGCATTATGATTAAATTTTACTAATGGTAAACCACCACCATTATCGACCTGTGCTGATAACATAAAGCGAATTTTCTCCCCAGCCATTTCTGGATCCAGGTGAATAATACCCTGTATGTCTTGAACAGTATCACGATAACCGTAACCATTTCTTAACCCTGCGTAAATAAAAGAAGCAGCTCTTGACCAGATAAAAGTGATAAAGCATTGATATGCATTCCACGTATTTACCATATGATTAAAGTTTTCATCTGGGGTTTTTACTTGAAATTGCTCTAGTTTTCCATGCCAGTATGATTTTAATTCACTAAGTTCTTTCTCTACGATGGATAAGTCTTCATAACACTTTAATAGTTCGGCAGAATCTTTATCATTTTTCTTGCCTAATATGTATACCAATTCTTTCGTTTCTCCAGGAGCAAGGGTGAGCGTAGAATGAAGAGTACCACAGGCATTGGAGTTATAATTTAAGGTATTATCACAACAACCATTGATGACAGCGATTGGATTACCATAACTATGATAACGGCCAATAAATGACTCTTTATCACCATTGTAGGAGACAATAGGTTGCCCTACGCTTCCAAAGAATCGTTCACGATAATTGGTTCCTTCTGCATTCTTACCATCATTTTCGTTGATCGTTTGGAGGATTTTATTACCTTTAAAATAAGTTTTCGTAATAAAGAGTGTGTATTGTAGATTAACTTGATCATTTTCATAGTAGTCTTCATTTGTAAATTCTATAAAACCAAAGGTGGAAATCGTTCTTTCCTTATTATCTGAATTGGTTACAGATAATTTCCATACTTCATGTGTCTTATTAAGAGGGACGTAATATAATGCTTCGGAATGAATCTTAGAATAATCTGTGCTAATTTTGGTATAAGCAGTGCCGTGGCGGCATTCATTCTGATAGACAGATAGATCTTTACCTACTGGTTGCCAAGAAGCTGACCAATAATCGCCGGTTTTATCATCACGTAGGTAAATATATCGTCCTGGCTTGTCTTCTTGATTAAATATGTATCTGGATATTCTACCATTTGCACCACTTTTTACGAAACTATAACCACCTGCATTGTTTGATATGATAGCACCATATTCGGGAGAGCCTAAATAATTCGCCCATGGAGCTGGAGTATTAGGTTTGGTAATCACATATTCTCTGTTTGTTTCATCAAAGTAACCGTAATTCATAACAATCTCCTTTATTTTATTAATATGGTTAAGACATAAAAATTCCTTAACTTTTGGTTCATTATAGCATAAGTTAAGATTTAGAAACAATGTTTAATCATATCCTTATAAATTGGTGGAGATAAGATATGACATGGGAAACGATGAGATATGCCTTAAGGATTTAGTGTGCTGTCGATTCTTATCACATTCAATGGATAAGCGGCATATTTTAATAGTGAATACTGTACAAGGAGGGGGAATATGAAAGATATCGTTACATCCATTCAGCTAGTAATTTCTAGCCTTGGTGGTTATCTTGGGTGGTTTTTAGGTGGTACCGATGGATTTTTATACGCATTATTATTTTTCATAATTGTCGATTATCTAACTGGTGTGATGGTTGCTATCTTACAGCATAAGGTGTCTAGTAAGGTTGGGTTTCGTGGAATCTTTAAGAAGGTAGTTATCTTATGTCTTGTCGGAATAGGCCATATCTTAGATACGAAAGTTATCCGTAGTGGAACTGTAATGCGAACCGCAATTATTTTCTTCTATTTATCGAATGAAGGAATTAGTATTTTAGAAAATGTTGCATTGATAGGACTACCTGTCCCCAAAAAATTATTAGATGTCCTTATTGCATTAAAATCAAAAAATAGTGAAGAAGTTGTGGATATAAAAAAAATAGAAGAAACATTTGAGAGTAGTACAGAGGAGATAGGAGAAGAGAACAGAGAAGATCAAAATGAAATTAGCAAAGTAGAGAAGCATCAGGAAGAGGATTGTAAGGAAGATAATAAAGAAGTTAATAAAGTAGATAATAAAGAAGATAATAAAGAAGAGGATTATAATGAAGAAAATTATAAAGAAGAGAAACTAAAAAAAGAGAAACTAAAAAAAGATGAGTATAATTTAGAGTGTAAAAAGGAAGAAAAAGATGAAGAAAAAAACCATAAAGAAAAAAACCACAAAGAAAGGAACAAGTTACAATACAGAACAAAAAAACAGGATGTATATAATAAGTATAAAAAATATAATAAGTATAATAAATATAATCATAATTAAAATCTTGATAGTGAATAGAGACTGTAAATTATTTTGTGGAAAATAGAGATAGTGCTAGTATATAACAGTGGACACGAAAAGTTTAACACGTTAGAATAGCTTC
>ERZ791922.397-NODE-397-length-29293-cov-3.486353_pt1 | contig 29293 bp, 19 predicted proteins | sample MGYA00510134_ERZ791922 | MGnify/ENA primary metagenome ERZ791922 (study PRJEB30046, sample SAMN00792101) | human gut metagenome | study: EMG produced TPA metagenomics assembly of the A metagenome-wide association study of gut microbiota in type 2...
TCAATATGGTAGTTTATCATGTTTTGGATTTTTCCTTATAATTATATGTATTTCAATACTACCAAGTGGTTATGTATCTGCTCAGAGTTTATGGAGCAATCAAGTTCTTTCCTCTGTACCACTTGTCTCAAATAAAAAAGAAATGACAGATATTCGAGTTGGGCTTCATGAAAAGTATGAAGGAAAATCGTCAATTAAAATTCAAACTACAGAAATAGCGCTTCGATATTGTATTGAGGATAAATATCGTTCTGAAGTTAGCTTTCAATCAAAGAATGGATTTACTTTTCAGCCAGCAAAGGGAAATTATTATGTATTATCCAAACTCTTTTCTACTTATGAGGATGCGAAAAAAACTGCGGATAAAATCGCTGAACTGGGAGTACCAGCGATACCAACTGTAATCTATCGAAACCACTACCGTGTGTATATTGGTGGGGAAATGAGTAGTTCAGATTTTTCTGCGATGTATCAAAAAGTAAAAGGCAAGTTCGGTTATACCTATCTTGGACCAGTAAAAAATAATAAGCATAGGGTTAAGATGTCTGGCGATGGTGTGGAGCTCTTAATGGATGGTGGAATTGAGAATGCATATCCTCAGATAAAGCCGATTGCTAGAAATAGTAAAAATGTTGCTTTACTTGATTTGGGTGAGCGTTCCTATCGGGGGAGAATAGAAATCGGTTGCTATGGAAAGCTTACCTTAACAGCAATCAATGTAATTAATATAGAATCCTATCTGCTTGGCGTTGTTCCTTGTGAGATGGTTAGCAGCTGGCCTTTAGAAGCATTAAAGGCACAAGCTGTTTGTGCTAGAAGTTATGCCCTAACGCAAACTGGTTATACCGCTGATTCGAATGCAAAAAATCCTTATAGCATAGAGGATACTCAAATAAGCCAAGTATACCGTGGCCATGAATATGAGACAAAGCAGGCTACGGCTGCAGTCGCTGCAACCCAAGGAGAAGTAGTAAAATACAAGGGAAAAATGATAACTTCTTATTATTCTTCTACCAGTGGGGGAAGAACAGAATCCTCGGAAGATGTATGGGGAAGGAAACTTCCTTATTTGCGAAGTGTTATCGATCAGTATGAGAAAATCCCAGAGAAGGGTCCTTGGATCAAAGTTTTTACAAAGGCTGATATTCAAGCCATACTTGAGGAAAATGGAAAAAGTGTGGGGACAATTAAAAAGATCTCTCCAAGCATTTTAACAGCTTCAAATCGTGTTTATTCCTTAAAAGTTACCGGAGCAAAAGGTAGCACTTTAATCAGTACGAATAGTATACGTAGTATGTTTTCGCTTCCAAGTACCAAGTTTAAAATTATCAATTATCAGGATAAGCCGGATGTTGTTACGGTAAAAGGCAGTCAAGGTAGTAAAACAAAAGCATTAAAAGATAGCTATGTCATAAGTGCTAATAATAAAGTGAGTTCACTAGATTCGATAAAGGAACAATATATCGTAAGAAGCGCGGATAACTTAACTAATTTCATAAAGAATGCACCGTATAATTCTAAGACTTATTACTTTGCGGGTATGGGTTTTGGACATGGTGTTGGGATGAGTCAGTCTGGTGCAAGAGGAATGGCGTTGGAAGGATTTCGCTATACAGATATCATTTCTTTTTATTATGAGGGATGTAAGGTAGAGCAATATTAATAAGTAAAGAATAAGGTAGAAACCATTAGAATGATTCTATACTTAGCAATTTTATTAGCGTACAAGATATGCAGGAATGGAGAACATCATGAAAAAACAAGATTTTTATTTTGATTTACCAGAAGAGTTGATTGCACAAGATCCTTTGGAGGACCGATCAGGCTCTAGACTTTTGGTTTTAGATAAAAAAAGTGGTAAGGTTACACATCATATTTTCAAGGAGATTGTAAAATATCTAAAAAAGGGTGATTGCCTTGTAGTAAATAATACGAAGGTTATTCCAGCAAGGCTCATGGGAGAGAGAATCATTGAGAAGGTGCCTTTGGCTCCGGGGCATAGCTATGGTAAAGAAGGGACTCCAATTGAACTTTTGCTTTTAAAAAGGGGAGCAGACGATGTTTGGGAAACTTTAGTTCGCCCTGGTAAAAAAGCTAAAGTTGGTACAAAGGTTAGTTTTGGTGGCGGTAAGTTGATTGGTGAAATTATTGATGTGCTTGAAGAAGGTAATCGCCTTGTGAAGTTTACCTATCAAGGTATTTTTGAAGAAATCTTAGATGAACTCGGACAGATGCCACTTCCTCCCTATATTACTCATGAATTAGCGGATAAAAATAGATATCAGACAGTTTATGCAAAGCACGAAGGCTCTGCAGCTGCCCCTACTGCTGGACTTCACTTTACGAAGGAACTTTTGAAGCAAATTGAAGATATGGGAGTAATCATTGCAAATGTAACTCTTCATGTTGGACTTGGAACTTTCCGCCCAGTAAAGGAAGATGATATCTTAGATCACCATATGCATTCCGAAGTTTACCAAGTAGAAGAGAGCGAAGCAAAAAAAATCAATGATGCCAAACGAGCAGGTGGGAGGATCATTTGCGTTGGAACAACTAGTTGTAGAACAATTGAATCCGCTGCTGATGAAGATGGATATGTACAAGCCAAAAGTGGGGCTACAGAAATCTTTATCTATCCTGGATACCAGTTTAAAGTTATGAATTGCTTAATTACAAATTTTCATCTACCTGAATCCACTTTATTAATGCTAGTATCTGCTCTTTCGAGTAGAGAACATATCATAGCGGCCTATGAGGAAGCTGTGAAAGAGAAATATCGATTCTTCTCTTTTGGGGATGCTATGTTTATTACGGATGATATTATGGAATAGGATATAAAAAACGTGACTTCTTTCATTATATGAATTAAGTCACGTTTTTTCATACTCCAAATTATTATTTACTAGCAGCATAAATAGAATCAAATGATACTTTTAATTAAATCTACAATTGTAGAATGACAAGACTACTTACGTAGAACTGAGAAATCATTATAGAAATAATATTTAATAACATCCTATTACGAAATTAAACTACTAATCTTGCTAAATTTAACAGATTTTTAATTATGGGATCATAAGTATCAACCTTACACCAATATCTTTCCATTGTAATAGTTATTGGAATTCACAAAAATTACCTCATGATAGATTATGACTTTGCCTTTATACGTGCGCTTACTGGAACTGTAATTATTTTCTTAAGTGGATTCCATACAATTACAGATATGCTAAAGTCTATCATACTATGAATAATGGTACCTACGCCAACAAGCCCAAGCACTGATAGGAGATAACCTTTTTCGTAATATAATCCTGTTACACTATCACCCCAATAAAAGAAGGTGACTACAATTACTTCGCATATTGCGTGTACAATCGATAAGAGAAAGGCGAATAATGTTGCACTTGATTTCTTTTGCAATATATCGCTATTCTTCTTCAGTAGGAATGCGCCGATAGAAGCAAAGATTAAGTGTGTTAATGCTCTCAGCACAACAATGAGTGGAAAGCCAGCAAAGAAAAATCCCATACTGGTGATCAATGCTACGGAGATTGCAACGATCGGAGATATAAACATTGCAATAATAATAGGAACATGGCTTGCTAATGTAAAGGAAGCTGGTTCTAGAACAATCTTTGGTGCAAACATTGGGATAACGATCCCAATCGCACACAAAAGAGCTGAGATGGTAATTGTTTGAATCTTACTGTTTTTCATTGTTATGATACCTCGCTGTTATTAATTTGAAGTATTCAGCTGACAAGACAGCTGTATACTGTTTATGATAATACAGGATACGTTTTAAAATGTCAATGGGATTCTTATGATAATAGCAAGGGGCTTATCAACGCTTCTAATGATGCAAACATTTAGCAAAAGAGTACTTGACATGGTGCATCATTTTGATAAAGAAACAAATATATGCTAAATATGCTTGAAAAATTGCAATATATATAGTAAGATTTGTTATAGAAAGAATAGGAAAGATGAGAATTTTTATTACATGCACAAAATTGCATGTATATGCAAAAAAAAGAAGGATTTCAAAAACATAACTCATCTGATATTAGCGTGGTTAGTATGTCGATATTCTGCCGGTCTTGATTACATATGGGACACCCTAACCATAGAACGTAAAATAGGGGATAAGATTGTATGAAGAAGGTAACAATTCAGGATGTTGCAAAAGAATTGAATCTGTCAAGAAATACGGTTGCAAGGGCTCTCAATAATTCTGATACCGTAGCATATGAAACTCGTTATCTTGTAATTAAGAAAGCGTGTGAACTAGGTTATCTAAAGTTAGCTCCTGCTGTATTGAATGAATTTAAACTAAAAACTAACATGACTGATTACAAGACGATCGTAGTTCTTGCTAGGCGTGAATTATGTGCATTTTGGAATAGTATTATCATGGGGATTTCTGATGAAGTAAATAAAAATGGCTGTAAGCTTAGGCTTAATTTTATCAGTGATGATGATGAGGAAAATCTAACATTGCCATTAGACTTTACAGAAAATGTAGATGCAGTTCTATTTATTGGTGTATTTACCTGCAAATATACCGATATGATTCTTAAAATGAAACTGCCAACGGTATTTTTAGATGAACCAGCGAATGGTTTTGGAAGTTATGGTTATAACGACGTAATTGTATGTGAAGGTAAAAACAGTATTCGCATGATTACGGAGCACTTAATTTCCCAAGGAATGAAGAAAATAGGATTTATCGGAGATGTCACATATTGTGAGTCAATAAAACAACGCTATGAAGGATTCCTTGATGGGATGCGTCTGGCAAATCTAACTGTTGATCCTGATATAGTTGCAGTATCCCATAAAGCAAATCGTTATTATAAGATAGAAGAAGTAGAAGCAACGATTAGCGCTTTCCCTTATATCCCAGAGGCTATTGTTTGTGCGAACGATGATATTGCTTTAGATACCATACGTTGCTTAAAGAAACGAGGATATCGTGTACCGGAGGATGTAGCAGTTACTGGCTTTGATAATGTAGAAGGGCTTACCCAGGTGGAGCCAATATTAACTACAGTAGCGGTAAGAAACCAAAAGGTTGGAAAACGACTTGTTCAGCAGCTTTTATGGAGAATGGAAAATCCGGATTTTCCACGTGAAATAATAAGTATTGAAACACAACCAATTATTCGAATGTCTTCGAAGCGCAATTTTGAAAATTTATCATAGTATGAGAATATAGTTTTGCAATGCAACTTGAAAACTAATCATAAACAGTACGTTAAAAAAACTGTTTATGGTTAGTTTTTTTATTCATGACAAGGATAAGTTCGCGAAGCGTGCTTTTTCTGGTTCTGTTGCATCTGTGGAAAAAAAATCAAGGATTCTTTCTACTTTTACGTAAGGTTTTGATGTTTATTTTTAAAAATTGGTCGAATGATGCACAAATATAGAGCATAAATGCGCTACAAAATGCTTCATTTATAAAATAATGCATCATTAGGATAATAATGTACATTAAAAAAAATACATTAAAAAGATGTGGCTGTTATAAATTAATTGTACATATATTACAATATATACTTGTTTCTTAAAAATACATGTGTTATAATGCATATATCAGAGATAATAAATGTAATATTTAACACAATTAAATGCACTATTAAGTGCAATATAGATGCATGGTAATAATAAAAGTGCGATTCCTAGTTCCTACATCAGATAAAAACAACCAAAATCGAACGATACATAACCGAAGGGATGATTTCAGTATGAGAAAGCAAAGCCTCTATCTAATGTGTTTACTGCTTGGTTTATCTGTCAGTGGATGCGCATCTTTTGATAAAACAGACGAAAGTAGCAAGGAAAGCGAAGTTGTGGTAAATACAGAAGCACCCACCGCTACACCAGTACCAACTATGATACCGATTGAATTGGAAGCGGAAGATGCTCTACTTAGTGGAAGTGTGAAAAAGGAAAGCAGCAAAAGTGGATATTCTGGAACAGGATATATCAGTGGTTTTGAAAATGACGGTGACTTCTGCGAATTTAAAGTTACCGTAGAAAAAGATGGTTTTTATGATTTAAATTTTATTAGTGCGGCCCTGGGCGGATACAAAGAAAATTATGTCACAGTAGATGGTGAAAGTATGGGGTTAGCAGTGACAGACAAAAACGCGTTCTCAGATTCGAAATTAGAAAGAATATATCTTACAAGTGGAGAACATAGCATTAAGCTATCAAAATACTGGGGGTGGGTTGTCGTGGATAAATTAGTAGTAACATCCGCCAAGGAACTTGATGCAAGTATCTATGAAGTTCCTGCAACATTAGTAAATCAAAATGCAAGCGAGCGTGCGAAGAGATTGATGAGTTATCTGACCGATATCTATGGAGAGAAGTTTTTATCTGGTCAATATAGTGATAAAGGAATGTATGGAATAGAAGTTTCTGCTCTTTGGAAAACAACAGGTGGTAAATTTCCAGCAGTTCTAGGTCTCGACCTAATCGAATATACACCATCGAGAGTTGAAAAAGGCAGCAGTTCCAAAGCAATTGATTATGCGATTGAGTTCGATGAAAAGGGTGGTATTGTCACATTTTGTTGGCACTGGAATGCACCAACGAAATATTTAACGGGAACTTGGTATCGTGGTTTTTATACAGAAGAAACAAACATAGATTTAGCTAAGATTATGAATGGTCAGGATGAAGAAGGATATCAATTATTAATGGATGATATTGATGCTATTGCAAAAGAGCTTCTGAAACTTCAAGAAGCTGATGTTCCGATTCTATGGAGACCGTTGCATGAAGCGAGTGGCGGATGGTTCTGGTGGGGAGCAAAAGGCGCGGAAGCTTACAAAAAATTGTACATATTATTATACGAGAAATTAACAAAGGAATATGGTTTAAATAATTTAATCTGGTTATGGAATGGTCAAGATAAGGAATGGTATCCAGGGGATGAATATGTAGATATCATCGGAGAGGATATTTATCCAGGAGAAAAGGTTTATACCTCTCAGGTCAATAAATATTTGGAAGCCTTGAATTATACGGAAGCAAAGAAGATGATTGTACTATCAGAAAACGGTTGTTTGTTTGATCCAGACTTAGCAATTCGTGATGGCGCTATGTGGGGATTCTTTGCTACTTGGGGTGGTGAATTTGTAACGAAATCTACGATGATTAACAAGCTGTCGGAACAATATACAGAGGAGTATATGGTGAAGAAGGTCTATGCCCATGATAGTGTTCTTACACTAGATGAACTTCCAGATTTAAAGAATTACCCGATTCATGAATAGACAGGAAATTATCAAAATGCATGAGATATTACTAGAAGAGAGGTGATTCGGCCATGGCAGAATGGTTAAGTTCGGATGGAAAAATTATAACAACAATGACAAAGATAGGCCATATCGTTTTGCTTAACATATTATGTATTGTTTGTTGTCTTCCGATTATAACAATTGGAAGCTCAATCACATCATTTTATTATGCGATGGTAAAAAGTGTTCGAAAAGAACGAAGTTATCCAACAAAAGAATTTTTTCGTTCCTTTAAAAGAACTCTATTATCAGGTGGAGTTATTACAATCAGCCTAATATTGATCGGTGCGTTATTCTATATTAATAGAGAATATGTTGCAAAAGGGGAGAATACAAACTCCCTCACAATCGTCATCATTTATGATGCATTGATTCTCCTGTTATTAGGATTTCTGACCTACATCTTTCCTGTATTGTCTAGGTTTCAATTAAAACTAAGTAGCTTATTAAAAATGGCATTACTTATGGAATTTAGACATTTACCATATACCATTCTTTTGATTATTGGAACGGTGATTTGTGGATATCTTCTTTGGGTGTTACCATTACCATTTTGGTTGATACTTCCTGGGGGATGGTGTTACTTTTCTTCGTTTCTATTGGAGCGTATCTTAAAGGTATATACGCCAAAACCACAGGAAGGGGAGGATGCTTGGTATTATGAATAACAAAAAGGAGAAGAAAAAAATGGTGAAAAGAAAGAGGTTTAGAAGAACTCTATCACTCATTTTGGCGGCTTCCATGTTATTTACTCCATTCCAGAGTAAAAAAACTGCGACTGCTGCTGAAAATAAAACGATGGAAGAGTACGAAGAAATCGTAGGTTCATATTCCGTAGACCAATCCATTGATCGTTATACTGTATATAAGGAAGGATTTGAAATGGTGAAACCTTCCGAAGAATATGTGATTGAAGCTAAGGATTATATCTATTATACGGAAGGGGAACTTGATCAAAACGGAAAAGAACTACCAATAATCCCTGAAGAAAAGATAGACTATGAAGGCATGGATGGAACCTCGATTATTACTTCTGAAACCGGCTTAGTCGAATATGAAGTAGATATAAAAACTGCTGGCTTTTATGATATATCCTTAACCTATTATCCGATTAATGGAAAGAATTCTGAAATCCAAAGAAGTTTCTTCATTGATGGAGCGCTTCCTTACGATGAGCTAGCACTAGTAGAATTCTCCAGAGTTTGGTCAAACAGCATCACAGAAACCTATCTCAATGAAGATGGAATATTAACTAAGAAGTGGGAAAAGGATAATCAAGGAAATGACTTAAAGCCTAGTTTATATGAAACACCAGAATGGATTACTAGTTATTTATATGATAGTAATGGATATGTAATCAATCAACTTTCCGTGTATTTAACGGAAGGGGTACATAAAATATCAATGCTTTCTTTAAAGGAGCCCATGTTACTTCGCAGTATCACTTTAAATAATTCTACAGAAGTAGTTGATTATGAAACCAAAAAAGCAGAATGGGATGCGGAGAATGCAAAGGATACGTCAGGCATCCTTGTAAGGGTCGAAGCAGAGAATGTTACGAAAACGTCTTCTCAAATGTTGTACCCAAGACAAGATCAATCCTCCCCTGCTGTTTATCCGTCAAGCACGAAAGAATTGCTAAACAACACGATTGGAGGCAATTCCTGGCGTTTGGTTGGTCAGTGGATGGAGTGGGATTTTGAAGTTCCAGAGAGCGGTTATTACAATATTGGCTTTTATGCGAAACAAAATTTCGTTAGAGGTATCTATGTTTCGCGAAAAATTATGATAGACGGTAATGTTTTGTTCAACGAGTTAAGCGATTATGGCTTTCGGTATCAATCGAATTGGAGATTTGATACATTAATGGATGTTAATGAAGATGCCTATAAGATTTATTTAGAAGCAGGAAGCCATACCCTTCGTATGCAGAATGTTTTGGGTGAGTTCTCCAGTATCATTGGAGAGGTACAGGAATCTTTATCAAAACTAAACTCTATCTATCGAAAGATAATCCGTATCACTGGTGTAAAACCAGATGTTTATAGTGATTATCAAATTGAAGCAAAGTTACCGGAGCTCGAAGCAGAGCTTATTGATGTACATAATCAGTTAGATTCAGCAATCAAACATTTACGTGAAGTTGCTGGTGGCAGTAGTGATAAAGAAGCTGTGTTGGTAACGATGCGAGATCAATTAGAAGCTTTGATTAAAGACCAAGAGTATTTTAAAAAAATTGTAACTTCTTATAAAATAAATGTCCGTGCTGTAGGTACTTGGTTATCAAGTGCAGTATCGCAGCCTTTACAGTTGGATGCTATCTACATCTATTCTCCTGATGTTGATGCAGGGGTAACTGGAAGTTCTTTTTGGTCAAAATTATGGTATGAGATTTGCAGACTTTTTTATTCCTTTATCATTGATTATAACCAGATTGGTAATGTCTCTGAGAAAGGAACAGAGAACAATACCATTACATTATGGGTTGGTACAGGGCGTGATCAAGCAAATGTAATCAAATCCTTGATTGATGAGACTTTTACAAAGAAAACAGGGATTAATGTAAATGTTATGTTAGTCGATATGGGAACCTTGCTTCAAGCAACACTTGCTGGTCAAGGTCCAGATGTTGCGATTCAGCTTAATATATCAAATCCAACCAATAACTCAGCAATCCAAAGTTCGAATGATATGCCTATGAACTATGGACTCCGTAATGCAGTTACTGATTTAAGTCAGTTTAGTGATTTAGAGGAAGTTACGGAGCGCTTTTTTGATAGTGCTATGGTTCCATTTACTTATGAGGATAGCACATTTGCACTTCCAGAGACACAGACATTCCCAATGATGTTTTATCGAAAAGATATTTTAAAAGAGTTAGGCATTTCCTTACCAGAGACTTGGGATGAAGTAAAAGTTATTATGTCAGTACTGGCAAAGAATCAAATGGAATTTGGTATGTTACCAAATGAACTGAATTTCTTAATGCTTTTAAATCAGTTTGGCGGTCAGTATTACAATGAAGCTGCAACCAAATCTGCGCTTGATAGTGATGAAGCGATTAACGCTTTTAAGGAGTATTGCCGTTTATATACGGATTATAAACTTGATAAAGTAACCAGTGTAGAAGACCGTTTCCGTACCGGAGAATGCCCGATTATTATAGCAGATTACTCTGTTTACAACAACTTTCAAGTGTCTGCCCCAGATATCAAGGGGTTGTGGGGATTTGCACCAGTTCCTGGTATGCTAAAAGAGGATGGGACCATAGATCGTAGTGTAGCCAGTGTAGGTTCTGCCTGTGTTATTATGGAGGCATCAAAGTATAAAGAGGATTCTTGGGAGTTTATAAAATGGTGGACCAGTACTGAAACACAAACCATGTACGGAAAAGAAATGGAAAGTTTAATGGGAGCTTCCGCGCGTGTGGCTACTGCGAATAAGGAAGCATTTGAGAATCTTCCATGGCCATCTGCAGACCATGATGCTTTAAAAGAACAATTTAAGAGTGTGGTAGGAACACGACAGGTACCAGGTGGTTATTTTACTTGGAGAAACATTGACAATGCATTTTATAAAGTTAATGCAAACGTGGACTCTGCATCGGCAAGGGAGTGCCTCATGGATAATATCATCTATATTAATGATGAAATTAATTACAAGAGAAAAGAATTTCATCTACCATTGGCGACAGACTAAGGAAAAGGAGGGGATATTTTGACAACGAATCAGCAAGAAATATTAATTGAAGTAAGAAAGAAATCGACACTAAGAAAACGAATCGTCAAAAGTAAGACTTCCTACCTTATGATGGCACCTTATCTAATTCTTTTCTTTTTATTTACAGTACTACCGATTTTGGTTTCCATTATATTAAGCTTTACCTATTTTAATATGTTAGAAATGCCGACTTTTGTTGGATGGGCAAACTATACAAAGTTATTTTTAGAGGATAATATATTCCTCATTGCTTTAAAGAATACATTGCTATTTGCAATTGTTACGGGTCCAATCAGTTATTTACTTTGTCTTCTATTTGCATGGATAATAAATGAATTTCATGGGAAATTAAGAGCTTTTTTAACCTTGATTTTCTATGCACCTTCCATCTGTGGGCAGGCATACTTAATCTGGAACCTAATCTTTACTGGGGACCGTTATGGTATCTTAAATGGTTACTTAATGAATCTAGGTGTCATTAATGAAGCAATCATTTGGATGAAGGATGCAAGGTTCATCCTACCGTTTCTTATTGTAGTACAATTATGGCTAAGCCTTGGTACTGGATTCCTAGCATTTATTGCAGGTTTGCAAACTGTAGATCGAACATTATATGAAGCAGCAGCGGTAGATGGAGTAAAGAACAGATGGCAAGAGCTATGGCATGTGACATTGCCAGCCATGAAACCGCAGTTAATGTTCGGTGCGGTAATGCAGATTACGCAGTCCTTTGCGATTGCGGATGTATCCATACAATTAGCCGGAAACCCGAGTGTGAATTATGCCGGAACTACGATTGTAACACATTTGCTTGACTATGGTACTTATCGATTTGAGATGGGGTATGCGTCAGCAATTGCATCCGTATTATTCTTACTGATGGTAGGAACGAATAAGCTTGTACAACGATTATTAAGAAGGGTGGGGGAATAAGGTGGCTAGAGATTACATGAAGCCGAAAAGGCGATTATTTCGTAGACAAAAGCAGCTAAACCGTTCCGCTGCCGGGAATGGGCTCCTTTTTACCTTAATGTTTATTTGTGGTATCTTTATGGCCCTTCCGTTAGTTATGATAGCCAACAATGCACTAAAGCCTTTGGACGAAATTTTTAAGTATCCACCGGCAATTTTCGTAAAGAATCCAACGTTTGAGAACTTTACGGATCTATTTGTATTAATGAATGATACTTGGGTACCATTCTCAAGATATATTTTTAACACTTTGATTATCACAGGTTTTGGAACGGTTGGTCATGTATTGGTCGCTTCACTTGCTGCCTATCCGTTAGCAAAGCATGATTTTCCAGGGAAGAAACTTATCTTTAATATGATTGTGTTATCTATGATGTTTTCTTGGACTGTAACACAGATACCAAATTATATGATAATTTCATTTTTACATATTAACAATACTTATTTGGCATTGATACTTCCGGCTTGGCAGTTTGGTATGGGGCTTTATCTGATGAAACAGTTTATGGAGCAGATACCATCCTCTTTAGTAGAATCATCAAGACTCGATGGTGCAAGTGAGTGGAAGACCTACTGGACTATTATTATGCCGAACGTAAAACCAGCTTGGTTAACGTTAGCAATCTTTCAATTTCAGCAGATGTGGGGAAATACTGGAAGCACCTTCTTACGAAGTGAAGAGTTAAAACCCTTACAGTTTGCAATACAACAGATTACAGCAGGCGGTGCTGCAAGAGCGGGTGCATCCGCAGCGGTTAGTTTTATACTAGCAGCAATCCCGATCACCTTCTTTTTAATCTGTCAAAGCAATATTCTTGAGACAATGACAACATCAGGTATGAAAGAGTAGGAGGTTAGTGAATGAAACCGAAGAAGCAAACGCGAATCGCTGTAATAATCACTACCATTATCTTTTGTATGATGTTTGGCAATGTGACAGCGTTAGCAAACGACCATGTTCCGTATGATACCTATAATTATGATTATCGTGATTATATTGTACATACGCCTGCGGCATATGTTCCAGATAATAGTATCACGGGCGTGTCTTTTGGAATTGGAGCATTTAACAATCCGCAAGATTTATGTATCGCACCAGATGGGCTTGTTTACCTCGCTGATACGAATAATAATCGGATTGTTGTATTAAATGATAGTATGACAAAATTAGTTAAGGTAATTAAGGAGTTTGATAATAACGGTACTCTTGACACCTTTAACCGTCCTTTTGGAGTTGCAATCTCAAACAAAAATGAACTTTATATAGCAGATTCTGAAAATAAGCGAATTGTTGTACTTGATGCGAATGATAAATTAATAAAGATTGTTAGTAATCCACAGAGTGATGTCTTAGAAGCAGGTTATGTGTTTACTCCTTTGAAAGTTACCGTTGATTATGCGGATCGTATCTTTTGTATCGCAAAAGGAATGACAGAAGGTATTATGGTCTTTGACTCGAATGGACAATTTACCAGTTTTTATGGAACTATAAAAGTTGAGATTAGTTTATGGGAGAAGATATGGCGTAAGTTATCTACAAAGAAAGAACGAAGCAGACAGTCATTATTTATCCCGACTGAATTTACAGGAATTGATATTGATGAAAAAGGTTTTGTGTTTGCATCCAATATTGATAATCAAGGAGTGCAAGCAGTACGTAGACTAAATCCTAGCGGTGAAGACGTTATTAAAAAGGGAGTTAAGAAAAACGTTGGCGGTGATTTAATGACTGGAGGTATGTACATCTACTCTGGTCCAAGTAAAATTGTAGATGTTGCATATCGCGATAACGGTATCTATTCCATCCTGGATTCAAGAAGAGGGAGAATCTTTACCTACGATAGTGAAGGAAATCTACTCTATATTTTCGGTGGACTTGGTTCTCAGGCAGGTACCTTTGTCGCTCCGGTAGCGATTGAATCCTTACAGAACAAGATTTTAGTGCTCGATGCGACGAGAGCTGAAATTTTAGTATTTAATGCAACAGAATATGGTACGCTCATTAATGAAGCGGTTGCACTTCGGTTCGATGGTGATGAAGCCTTAGCGGTTGAAAAATGGGAAAAGGTATTAAAGCTTGATGAAAATTTTGAAATTGCTAATGTTGGTATCGGGAAAGCTTACTTATCCAAAGGGGATAACGAGATGGCTATGAAATACCTAAAGCTTGGAATGAGCCGTGAGTATTATTCCATCGCATATAAGCGCTATCGTAATGAGATATTGAAGGATAACATTAGTTATATTTTAACAGGAATTGTTATTATCGCAGCAGGTGTAATGATTACAAAAAAAGTCTTAAGAAGACGTAAGAACATACAAGACGATACAGATGGGGGTGGATTAGAATGAAACGTTGGTTTTCAAAGGATAAACTGTTATATCCGTTTTATATTCTGTCTCACCCGTCGGACGGGTATTATGAGTTAAGACACAGAGAGCGTGGTAGCGTTCCAGTAGCGATTATTATAACAGCACTATTTAGTTTCTGTTATAGTATGAATCGTATTCACGCGAGTTTTATTGTAAATGATGTAGATCCTAGAAGCGTGGACTCCATGAGTGAGCTAGTTGGTGTCATGTTATTATTCTTCCTGTTTTGTATTGGTAATTGGTCTGTTACGTGCTTGATGGGAGGAGAAGGACGGTTTAAGGATATTATAACTGCAGTTGGATATGCCTTGTTGCCTTTGGTATTAACGATGGTACCTGCTACCATAATCTCGCAATATGTGGCAGCAGACGAAGAGGCGTTTTACTATATTATCCTGATTTTTGGTGTAGCTTGGGCTGCAATCTTAGTTCTGATGGGAATTATGATTATTCATAATTATTCCCTAGCTAAAACCTTGGTCACATTATTTCTAACCTTTTGTTCCATGCTAATTATTATCTTTGTAACAATAATGCTCTTTGATTTACTATCACAGGTGTATAATTTCTTCCGAAATATATACGTCGAACTGCAAAATCGAGTCTAGGAGGACATAAACATGAAGTTGTTAAAGAAGATACTACTTTCGTGCTTAGCGGTACTCCTGGTTGGAGTTATCGGATATGGCGTTTATTACTTGTTTCACTATGTACTATACGATGATTTTAAGGATAATTTATTAGAATATTCCTATGAAGAGGGAAAAAAATTCCTACCGCTAACTGACGATAATCCATCGGTGGAAGGTATGGTACTTGGAGCAGAAAATGCGAGCTTTAAATTATATGTAAATCAAAGTACTGGTGAAATCGCTCTTTATGATAAGAGAAATGGAGAAACAGCTTTTAGTAATCCACATTTGATTGATCAAGACACATTAGCAAATGAAGTGAACAAGAACTTACTGAAATCACAATTGATTGTTGAATATTTTAATAGTAATCAAGCGCTTAGTGTGTTTAACTCTTATGAACATTCTACGATATTAGACCAGATAACGATCGAATCGATAAAGGATGGTTTTCGTTTCATTTATAAGGTTGGAGATGCGAAAAGTAAAACTGGTATTGTACCAATGTACATATCAAGCGAGCGTTTGGAAGCTTTTCTTGGGAAAATGAATGAAAAAGATGCCAAATATGTTAGAAAGCGTTATAAGGAATCAAAAGACTACGAGGGTTACTTAGAATTAGCGTTTGATATCAATTCTGCGATGGCAACCTTAAATAAAATTGAGGGCTATTTAATCGAAGCTGGTTATACCGAAGAAGATTTTTTAAATGATATGTCAGTTGCAGAAGGGGACGTAGAACTTCCTATTTCCTTTACGATACCATTAGAATATCGCTTAGTAGAGGATGGTTTTAAGGCAACGGTTAATACCTCACAAATCGAGGAACATGGTGGCGGAAAATTATATCGTATTCAATTATTACGATACTTCGCAGCAGGAGGAATGGATGAGAACGGTTATCTTGTACTTCCGAATGGTTCCGGTTCTTTAATCAATTTTAATAATGGCAAAGTAAATGCATCTGATTATTCTCAGTTTATTTACGGAATCGATCCATTGGTGGCAGATATCGCGGTGGTAGAGAACACAGAACCTGCTAGATTACCTTTGTTTGGTATTCAAAAAGAAAATTATGGGGTATTAGCAATTATTGAATCAGGAGATTCCCTTGCGAATATTTCAGCAAGTATTTCAGGAGTACGTAACTCGTATAATAATGCTTATGTTTCTTTTCCTGTCAGAGGATTTGAATTAGTAGCGATTGGTGGTAATACGGGAAATAATACGATGATGACGATTATTGAACCAAAGATGATGAAGCAGGATTTCACGGTTCGATATACGATGTTAACAAAAGAATATGACGGATATTCTGGTATGGCAAACTATTATAGAGAACGATTAATCTCAGAAGGGAAGCTTACAAAGCATACGGAAAATACAGAGCTTAACTTCTATATGGATGTCATTGGCGGAGTAAAACGTACTAATTTCTTTCTTGGTAGCCAATACCGTGAAGTTTATCCAATGACGACTTATGAAGAAGCGGGTACCATGGTAAAGGACTTAAATCAAAATGGTGTTAATAAGATAATTATGAATTACCAAGGGACATTTAATGGAGGTTACTTCCATGATGTAACAGATAAATTTAAATTAGTAAAAAAACTTGGTAGCGAAAAAGAATTAGAAAATTTATCAAAAGTTTTAGAAGAAAATGGCGGAAAACTTTACACAGATGTAGCGTTTCAAAAGGTGACCTGGATCAGTAAGCGCTACAAACATAGGGTTGAAAATGTATATTACTACGGAAGTGCGATGGAGGGAATCTTTGGTCAGGTAAACCCAGCAACATTGATTCAGCTATCCTCTCTTGGATATCCTGAAACAATCTATAACCTAGTTTCTCCAAAGTTTTTACCACGTTATGTGGAAGGCTTTTCCGATGAAGTGAAGGATATTGATATTACCGGAATTTCATTACGTGATTTAGGAGATGTTTTATCTTCTGATAAAAAACGAACTAATTTTATTAATCGAGAAGAATCAAAACAAGTAGTAGAAGCACAGTTTGAAGTGTTAAAAAGTACAGGAAAACAGATGATGGTAAATGGAGGTAATTTTTATTCCCTTCCATACGCATCCGATATCATTAATGTTCCGCTTGCACATAATGATTTCTTTATCTTAGATGAAGAGATACCATTCTATCAGATGATATTCCATGGCTGTATCGACTACAGTGGTAGTGCTATTAATTTAATGAATATCAGTGATAAGAGTGAAGTTATATTAAAATTGATTGAGTATGGAGCTGCTCCTCATTTTACATTTACTTATGAGAGTTCTTCCGAACTAAAGTATACCGGACTTAACAGTAAGTATAGTACGACTTATGAGAACTGGAAAGAGGACGCGATTACTTTATATGAGGAAGTGAACAGTGTCCTTAAGAATGTCACAGGTGCAACAATGAAAAAACATGAGATTTTAGATACTGGTGTAAGAAAAATAACCTATGATAATGGTGTAGTCATTTATGTGAATTCAACTACTTCTGCATATGAGACAGATGGCATTATAATCCCTGCAAAGGGCTATGGAATGGAGGGGATGAACGAATGAAGAAACGAAAAAAATTAACACTCAGCCGAAAAAGAGCAATCGTTGGCTTACTCTTCATCTCTCCATGGCTTATTGGTTTTATCCTGTTTTATCTAAGAAGTTTAATTATGACTGTGAAATTTGGTGTATCAGTAGCAACCTTACAAGATGGTGGAGTTGGATATACTTTGACCTATACAGGTTTGTCAAATTTTAAAGAATTATTTACTTCCCATCCAACATTTAAACCAGTTCTTACTGCTTCCATGTTAGATATGGTGGTGGATGTGCCATTAATTATCTTCTTTAGTATTTTTGTTGCACTTTTGTTAAATAAAAAATTTAAGGGAAGGACGTTTGTAAGAGCGGTATTTTTCTTACCGGTTATCTTAAACTCCGAAGCGATTCAACAAGCAATTGCCTTATCCACTCAGTTGATTGGTGGTGGAATTGCTTCTTCTCCAGATGAAATCATAAGTGCAACCTCCACAGGGGTGAACATTGATTATTATATCGGACTTTTTCGTGATTTAGCGATTCCTGATGCAGTCTTTGATTATATTATTGAAGCAGTAGCACAAATTAGTAGCATCATTACTGCCTCTGGAGTTCAGATTATCATCTTTATCGCAGCATTGCAGGCAGTTCCTAGCTCGCTTTATGAAGTATCTAAGATTGAGGGAGCTACAGGATATGAGACTTTTTGGAAAGTAACATTCCCGATGATCATGCCATTAATATTAACGAATATTGTATACACGGTCGTTGACAATTTTGCAAATAGTGAAGTTGTGCAATTATCCTATAATACAATTTTTACGAGTAAAGACTATGGTCTTGGATCATTAATGAGTTTAGTCAGTATGGTTATCGTTTGTTTGTTCCTTGTAATCGTGTGTGGATTAATATCAAAGAAGACATTTTATTATAACTAGAAAGGAGAGCAGAATGGAATTAGTTCAAAAATATAAAACTGAAATCGAAAAGCTGAAAAACGATAAACTGTTTGAAAATAAAAGAAAAAAATACGTTAGAAAATCAAAAGAAGCTCTTCTCTGGTTATTTCGAATCGTGATATTGGTGGGTATCTGCTACGTTATATTGGGTCCACTCATCGGGATTATTAGTAGTTCGTTTTTTTCAGACTCAGACTTTGCAAATAAACTAGTTTATGTTATACCTCAAAATCCTACCATGGAACGCTATCGATTAGCATGGCTACGCCTTGATTACATCAAAACACTTGGAAATTCTATGGCTTATGTACTTAGCCTTATGGTGATTCAAGTAGTAATTTGCTCCATGGTCGGATATGGATTCGCTAGGTTTGAATTTCCACTGAAGAAATTGTTATTTGGTTTGGTTGTCGTAATGATTGTAATACCGACACATACAGTTATATTACCGATTTATGTAACATTTCAAGAATTTGACCCTCTTGGGCTGATTTCTTTGATCACTGGAAAGGTACCGAATTATCTAGGTTCAGCAAAACCAATGTTTATTATGACTTTATTTGGATGTGGATTACGATCTGGACTTTATATTTATATCTTTAATCAATTCTTTCGTGGATTACCAAAAGAGATTGAGGAAGCAGCTTTTGTGGATGGAGCAGGAATGTGGTACACCTATTTTCGTATTATGTTAGTAAATGCGATTCCATCTGTATTAACAGTAGCAATTTTTTCTCTGGTTTGGCAGTATAATGATACATTTTTCGGTAATTTATTTAACATTAGCCCTGACATAGTAATTAGTAGAAAGATAACGACCTTACAACAAACCATATCAAATGTAGATAAAATTATGACACCAGGAATCGCAAGACTTTATCTATATGCGGGAATCGTATTGGTTATCTTACCGGTTATTATCGTTTATGTAGTTTTACAGAAGAGATTTATTGAAGGCGTGGAACGAAGCGGTATTGTTGGTTAACCGATTTGTATAAATTTAAGAAAGGGGTTGATTTTACTTTGGTATAATCCGCAGGGGAATGGTTTATATCAGCTTATGAATTCTTACAGTAACAAAGATTTACTGAAAGAAAAATGATCTATAGTATAAGGAGGAGTAGTATGTTTAAGAAGAAAAGATTTTTAGCTATTTTTCTTGTGTTAGTTATGATTTTCTCTATGTCTGCTTGTAGCAAAAAGGACGATAAGCCTACGGATGCTGATAAAGTAACTGTAGCACCAACTGCTACCGTAGCACCAACTGCTGAACCAACTCCAGAACCTTTCGTTGGTATTGATTTTGAAGATGGTAATTATGGATTTATTGAGTTGAATACAGCTCCTGGTAATGCAGATAAATCTGTGTTAACGGTAGAAGACTTCAATGGTTCGAAACAGCTTAAGGTGGATGTACAGGAAGATAAAGTTCCTTACATTGCAATTGACACCTCAAGTTTACTTGGAGATAAGGTAGCAGAAGTACGTTCCATCGAAATGGATGTTACGGTTGCTTATGAGGATGGAACATTCCGTGCTGTTTCCGGTAATGTATATGCATATAGCGGAACAGATAGAAAAGAATCCAGAGATCCTTGGTCTGTTTACCTAGAAACGAAGAATCCAAATAAAGCAGTTGGTCTATTAGACAATGAGGCTCAATATTTTGTAGCTGGCGCTAAAAACTTCTTCATCCTTACAAAAGAAACCGATAACGGAAAAGATCAGGGATTTGGTTCTGCAGATCTTTATATTGATAATATTGTAATCCGTGATGCAAACGGTAATGCAATGGCAGTAGATACTACAGTTTCCTTTGATAAACCAGATGGATTCGGTGAGTCAGATTGGTCTAACTTAACAAGGGTAAAAGATACAGTAGAAATTGAAGGCTTTAATGTAAGTGGTGACGGATGGTCACAAGCTGGTGTTAATACTACAATAAATGAAGGTACTTTTGATGCTACCTTGATTAAACCAGGTTGTATTATTACCATTAACTATACCTCCGAAGGTAGTGTGTGGTTAGTAGCAGTTCCAGTAGATGGTGCACCATATGGCTGGACTAGAATTCAGCAACAGACTGCAGTTAAGAATGACAGTAATTCAACCTGTCAGATTACATATGATCAAATCGTAGAGGCTCTTGGAACCGAAGACTTTGCAAGTTCTCTTGCTATCTTACAGGGGGAAGGTGAAGCTGCATGGTCAATTAAATCAGTAACAATTGGTTATGAATCAAAGCCACTTCCTGCAACCATGAATGATGTTGCAATTGAAGGGTTCGAAGTGAAAGCCGATGGATGGGCTCAGGCAGGTGTTAATACCACATTAAATGGTGGAACCTTTGATGCTTCTCTATTAAAACCAGGTTCTGTTGTTACTATCAACTATAAGTCCGATGGAGATGTGTGGTTAGTAGCAGTTCCAGCTGATGGAGCTCCATATGGTTGGACCAGAATACAACAACAGACAGCAGCGAAAAATGATGAGAATAATAAGTGTCAGATCACTTACGAACAGATTGTAGAAGCACTTGGAACCGAAGATTTTGCAAGTTCTTTGAATATTCTTCAATGTGAAAGCGACCAGGCATGGGAAGTATATAGTGTAACCATTGGTGAATATGCACCTCCTATGGTAAAGGTAAAAGATGAAGTTGCAATTGAAGGCTTCGCAGTAAAAGCAGATGGATGGTCTCAGGCTGGTGTTAATACAACAATTAACGATGGAACCTTTGATGCTTCCCTCTTAAAACCAGGTTGTGTGGTTACGATTAGCTATAATTCCCCTGGTAATGTATGGTTAGTAGCGGTTCCAGCTGATGGCGCACCATTTGGTTGGACTAGAATCGCACAAGGCGCTGCAGCTAAGAATGCGGAGGGTAATAAATGTCAGATTACTTATGATCAGATTGTAGCAGCACTTGGTACCGAAGATTTTGCTAGTTCTCTTACAATTTTACAGGCAGAAGGTGAGCAGGCTTGGGAAGTATACGGTGTAACAATTGGCTATCCTGCAGAGTAATCGCAATATTTCTTAAACCATATAAAATATTGATGGAGGTTTCAATATGAAGAAAAGAATGAATAAAATCTTAGCTCTTGGCTTAACTGTTGCAATGATGTTCTCCATTGCTGGATGTAGCAAGAAAGATGATACGCCAAGTAATTCTAATAATAATGCAACACCTACTACACAAGCAACAAAGGCACCAGAAAATACGCCAGAGGCAAGTAAACCATCTGGTTCAGGTCGTGCAGAATATACCGCAGATGGTAAGAGAATCATTAAGGTAGGAACTTGGTATGAGCATTACTATACTTCGGATCATGAAACAATTGAAGAAAATCCTGATGTAACTGATGTAGAATTAGCTCAGATGCAGTTAGATAACATGAGAGCAATCGAAGAAAAATACAACGTAGAGTTCCGTTTTGTTAACCTTACTTGGAATGGTATTATGGAAAGTATCAATACTTCCATTATGTCCGGTAAACCAGACGTTGATATTTATGAAACAGACCTTCAGTTCGGTGCACCAGCAGCGTTAAGTGGATATGCAATGGATATTTCAAAATTTGCAGCAGCTGACAGTGATATCTTTACTGATCAAACCGTACTTAGTTATCTTTCCTTTAGTGGAATTGATAATAACTATTTATTTAAGCCAGTAGCAAAGACGAGTCAGCTTGGTGGTAATCCATTATCTTTTAACCTTGATATGATTAAACAGGCTGGACTTGAGAATCCACAAGATCTTTATGACAGAGGAGAGTGGACCTGGGATAAATTTAGAGAGTACCTAATTGCTACAACAAAGGATACCAATGGGGATGGAACTACAGATGTATATGGATATTCCGGATGGTGGACAGTGCTGATCGAAAATTTATGTATGTCTAATGGTACTTCAATTGCAAGTAGCGCAACAGAAACCTTAAGTTCCCCTGCCACAATTGAAGCTATGGACTTTATCTACAAAATTTACAATGAAGATCATACTGCAGCACCTTGGAATCAAGACGACTGGAATGTAAACAACCAACTTTATGCACAGCAAAAGAGTTGCTTCTTTACTGGCGCAGCTTGGATATTCAAAGAGTTTGGTATGTCACCTGATGTTGGTTTTGAAATCGCATGTGTGCCATGGCCAACTGGACCTAGCGGAAGTTATGAAAACAATAAGATGATGAAGACCTCTGGTAACTACTACTTTATTCCAAATGGCGTAGAGGATCCTGAGTTAGTTTATAACGTATTCTATGATTGGACTAACTGGTATCAGGGTGATACAGAACTTCGTGATGATGTTGAATGGTTCCAGAACATGATGATGACTGAGAGAAACTATCAATACTTAGAGTTGATGGGTAAGAGAGAACAGTTTGATATGTGGGGTAATCTAGGCCTTGGAGATAACTTCTCTATGACTCCAATTATGAGTGGAGAAAAGACAGCAGCTCAGTATGCAGAAGAGACAAAGAACTTAGTTCAGGAAGCGCTGGATCAATACTTTAAATAATGACTTATTTTAAGCTATAACAAGAATGGTTAACTTAATTATTTAGGTAAAATATGATTCAGAAAAAAACATAAGACGTTCTTAAGATATGCAATAGTTGAACATGAGCTGTTGCGAATCGGTTTTTAACTTTGATTTGTAACAGCTCAGTTTTGCACTCAAGATAGTGCAATTATAATGCAAATACTATAATTAGTTACTTAAATACATATTAAAAAAATGAAAATATTACTTAATTTGAATTAAAAAGAGGTAGTATATAATGGAAATATGTGTTATAATATGGTAGGAGATGGTTCGTTTTACCTCATAAGTTGTGTATCAATAAATATACCAAATACTTTGATTATAACGCATGATTAGACAGCTAGAATTTCACATACCCAAAGGAGAATGATACCATGAGTAAAGTTACAATGTATACCGAGAACCTTCCAAATATACCATGGCAGGAGAAGCCAAATGATTACCAAGGCCCTGTTTGGCGATATTCCGAGAATCCAATTATCGGACGGAATCCACTTCCTGGAGTTGCACGTATTTTTAACAGTGCAGTTGTTCCTTACCAGGGTGAATTTATTGGTGTATTCCGTGGAGAACAAGTCAATGGAGTTCCGCATCTTTATTTAGGTTATAGTAAGGACGCTATTCATTGGACTTATGAAAAAGAAAAGATTGCTTTTGTTAATGAAAAAGGGGAATCCTATTTGCCTCGTTATGCTTATGATCCAAGATTGATTAAAGTAGAAGATACTTATTATATCATCTGGTGTACCGATTTTTATGGTGCAGCATTAGGCTTAGCGAAAACAGAAGATTTTAAGACATTTATTCGATTAGATAATCCATTTATACCATTTAATAGAAATGGTGTAATGTTCCCTAGAAAGATTAATGGTAACTTTGTTATGTTAACGAGACCAAGTGATAGTGGACATACTCCATTTGGTGATATCTTTGTAAGTGAGAGTCCTGATTTAGTATATTGGGGCAAGCATAAACATGTTATGACAAAGGGATATAATCAGTGGTGGCAATCCTTAAAGATAGGTGGCGGAGCTGCTCCAATTGAAACCAGCGAGGGATGGTTGTTATTCTATCACGGTGTTACCGGTACTTGTAATGGTTATGTCTACAGCATGGGTGCAGCAATCCTTGATCTTGAGAATCCATCCATCGTGAAATACCGTTCTGGTAATTTTATTTTAACTCCAGAGATGGATTACGAAGAAAAAGGGTTTGTTGCTAATGTTATATTCCCATGTGCTGCATTAACAGATGCTGCTAGCGGTAAGATAGCAATCTATTATGGAGCAGCAGATAGTTATGTAGGATTAGCATTTACTACGGTAGATGAAATCGTTGATTATATCAAAGAAAACCATGTAGTAAATGGAGATGATAATACGATCGGTATTCTTTAATTCTCTAGGGAGGCAATGGGATGGATAGAATCAGTATGGCGCAACGAGGTATTATTTCTTTAGGGGAGCTAGAGAAATTCCATCATGTAATGGAGAGAGCCAGAAAAAAAGAACCTTTGACCATCGGATTTATCGGTGGGTCTATAACACAGGGATCCCTATCAAGTACACCTTATACATGTTATGCTTATCGAGTTTTTGAATGGTGGAAAACTTATTTTCAGAATGATAATCTTACGTTTGTAAATGCAGGAATCGGTGCGACCACCTCTCAATTTGGAGTGGCCAGAGTAAAGTCTGATTTATTATCAAAAGAACCAGACGTTGTGTTTACAGAATTTAGTGTGAATGATGAGGATAACGAACTGTTCATGGAAACTTATGAGGGCTTGATACGGACCATTTTATCGGCCAAAAACTCACCTGCACTGCTTTTATTTCATAATGTTCAATATGATACAGGAAACAATGCTCAGAGAATACATAGTAAAATAGGATCTCATTATCAGATTCCGATGGTAAGTATGAAGGAGAGTATCTTTGAAGAGTTAAGAAAGGGAACACTCCTTAAAGAAGAGATTACTCCGGATAACTTACATCCAAATGATTACGGCCATGAATTAGTTGCTTATGTAATTACTCAAGCACTCGAAAAGATTGCAAGCATTACAACGACAAGGGATGGGATAATAGATTCGAAGATAGAGCTACCGAATTCTATCACACCAAACCGTTATGAGGAATCTGTTCGATATAAGAATTCTGAGTTAAATCCTATATTAAATGGTTTTCTTAAGGATGAAGAAGAACAATATGGAATAACTGATCTATTTAAGGGCGGATACATTGCCTCTAAGGTTGGAGATTCAATAGAATTTGAGCTTGAATGCAAGTTATTATCAGTTCAATTTAGGAAAACGATTCATAAGCCTGCTCCAATCGCAAAAGCTGTGATTGACGGACAGGAAGAAAATGCTGTAATACTTGATGCAAACTTTAAAGAAAACTGGGGAGATTGTATATATTTACAGGATATATTAGTTTCAGATGTGAAAAAGAAACATACCTTAAAAATTACCATCATAGAAGCGGATAAAGAACTTGAAAGTGATTTTTATTTGGCATCTGTGATAATTTCCTAAAGGAAGGCTTAGGGGGGCTAGTCTTTCATGGAAAGGCTTTAGAATTGAGACTTTCCTGTTAATATTAGGGGTGCAAACATTCTTTGCATCCCTAATGTTACGACTATAACTTTGGATGTATAGCATGATAACAAACTCTTTTATTAAGCATTTAGTTATTATGCTTTTATCATATAAAAACTTTTTGCCGAGGTGAAACCCATGGATAACTACAGAAAAATGAAAGAGCTTGCGAAAGCTCATCTGACAGAGGTAATCATTCCTTTTTGGAATAAACTAAAAGACGAAGAGAATGGTGGATTTTACGGGTATCTTGATTTTGACTTGCATGTAGATAAAAAAGCAGTAAAAGGGTGTATCTTGAATAGTCGAATTTTGTGGTTTTATTCGAATGCATACCATTTACTTGGAGAAAAAGACTTACTATCTTATGCAGATCATGCCTATGAGTTTTTAAAAGCCCATTGTTTGGATCATATCAATGGTGGTATCTATTGGTCGTTAAGCTATGATGGGACTGCATATGATACAACGAAACATACCTATAATCAAGCCTTTGCAGTTTATGCGCTATCTTCCTACTATGAAGCAACTAAGAATGAGGAAGCCATCACGTTGGCGAAATCAATCATTGGGATAATCGAAAAGAAATGTACGGATTCCATTGGATATTTAGAAGCCTTTGACCGAGTATTTCAACCAGTTGATAATGAAAAACTCTCAGAAAATGGTGTAATTGCTCATAAAACGATGAACACATTACTACATGTTTTCGAAGCCTATACCGAGTATTATCGTGTAACAGGTGAAGTAGAAATTAAAGAGCGATTAATGTGGATGCTTGATACAATACGGACAAAGGTGTATAATCCGAACCTACTTCGACAAGAAGTATTTTTTGACGAGCATATGAACAGTATACTTGATTTACATTCCTATGGACATGATATTGAAGCTGCATGGCTTATTGATCGTGGTCTTGATGTTATAAATGAGCAAAAATATAATTCTTTATTAAAACCAATTACGAGGGACTTAACCAATCAGATTTATCAAACTGCTTATCAAGATCATTCTCTATTAAATGAATGTGAAAAAGGCATAGTTAATACCTCAAGAATTTGGTGGGTTCAAGCAGAGGCAGTAGTTGGATTTTTAAATGGATATGAGTCTGATCGTAATGAAAATAAATTTTTACTGGCTGCAATGGATATCTTTCAGTTTATCTTAGAGAAAGTTCATGATAAAAGAACAGGTTCAGAGTGGTATTGGGAAGTAGATAAAGATGGGAATCCATATAGTAAAAAGCCTATTGTAGAGCCATGGAAGTGTCCATACCACAATGGTAGAATGTGCTTTGAAATAATAAAAAGAAATATGTAAGGATATTTTTATACTGCGCTGAAAACATGCGTAAGATCGGGGGAATCATGATACACGAACGTTATTATGAGGAGTTACGAAAATACGAAGAACTTCTTGCTAGAAGTAATGAAAAAACGAAAGAATATAATGGTATTTATGACAGATATGTTTATCCAATATTAACAAGAGACCACATTCCACCTTTTTGGAAATATGATTTGAATAAAGATACGAATCCATTCTTTATGGAACGCCTTTCCGTGAATGCCGTATTTAATGCTGGTGCAATTGAACTAAATGGAAAGTTTTATTTAGTAGCCCGTATTGAAGGAAATGATCGCAAATCCTTTTTTGGAGTAGCGGAAAGTGAGAACGGTGTTGATGGCTTCCGTTTTTTAGATTATCCGATCATCCTTCCAGATACTTGTAAAGAGGAAACGAATGTATACGATATGCGTTTAACGAAACATGAAGATGGTTATATTTATGGAGTTTTTTGCTCCGAAAGTAAGGATACTAGAACAAAGGACTTATCAGCTGCGATAGCAGCTGCGGGAATAGTACGTACCAAAGATTTAAAGACGTGGGAGAGGCTTCCAAACCTTAAAACACTTCACTCTCCACAACAAAGAAATGTTGTATTACATCCAGAATTCGTTCAGGGAAAGTATGCATTTTATACCAGACCAATGGATGACTTTATCGATACTGGTTCAGGTGGTGGAATTGGATTCGGACTTTGTGACGATATCCTAAATCCTGTCATTGAGGAAGAGATTATTACAAGCCAAAGAAAATACCATACGATAACCGAAGCAAAGAATGGTGCGGGAGCAGTACCAATAAAAACAGAAAAAGGGTACATTCATATTGCTCATGGTGTTCGAAATACAGCAGCAGGTTTACGCTATGTAATCTATGCATTTGCAACGGATTTAAAGGAACCTTGGAAAGTGATTGCAGAACCATCTGGAATGCTCCTTTCACCAAGAGGAGAAGAAAGAGTTGGTGATGTTAGTAATGTAGTCTTTACCAATGGTGCGATTGCGAGAGAGAATGGAGAGGTTTATCTATACTATGCATCCTCTGATACAAGACTTCATGTAGCGACCACTACCATTGATCAACTCATTGATTATGTCTTTAAAACTCCTAGTGATCCACTTCGCTCGGTAGATTGTGTGACACAGCGATGTAATTTAATTAAGAACAATCTTGAATTATTGAAGTAAACTGTGTTAGTATAGTATGGTAAAAAGGTGCTATGTATAATGCAGAAGATTAATCTCCAAAAAGCGTGGCGAAACTGCGCTAAGATTACGCACCTGCTTTGTATGCTAGAAAGTGTGAAAAGTATCTAGGTTCGCACTTTGAAGGTTGAATGTAACGTATTTAACCAGCAGGTTTGTGTCTGCGCCGCAAACTTGCTATGCGTGAAAAACATGCGCAGGTATGGAGGAAAATATGAATTATTTGGATACCTACCGTTTTTGGTGTGAAGATGCGTACTTTGATGAGAAGACAAAAGAAGAGTTAAAGAGCTTAGAGGGGAACGATATTGAAATTAAAGATCGTTTTTATAAGAGCTTAGAATTTGGTACCGGAGGTTTACGTGGTATTATTGGTGCTGGTACAAATCGTATGAATTTATATACCGTTCGCAAGGCAACACAAGGACTTGCTAATTTTATTAAGAAAGAGCATGGAGAAGATCGTGGTGTAGCAATTGCTTACGATTCCAGAAATATGTCCATCGAATTTAGTGAAGAGGTTGCTCTTTGTCTATGTGCGAATGGAATCAAAGCATATCGTTTTGAATCCCTACGTCCAACACCAGAGCTATCTTTTGCACTTCGTACATTAAACTGTATCTCTGGCATTGTTATTACTGCAAGCCATAATCCGCCAGAATACAATGGATATAAAGTTTACTGGGAAGATGGCGCTCAAATTACTTATCCAAAAGATGAGCAGATTATCACCGAAGTAAATAATGTAACAGATTATAATACAGTGAAAACAATGAAAAAAGAGGATGCGATTGCAGCAGGCCTTTATCACACAATTGGAAAAGAAATTGATGATTTATATATTGCAGAATTAAAGAAGCAGGTAATTCATCCGGATGTGATTAAGAAAGTTGGAGGAGACTTAAAGATTGTTTACACTCCACTTCATGGTACAGGAAATCTACCAGTACGCCGAGTTCTTAATGAACTTGGTTTTAAGAATGTTTTTGTAGTGCCTGAACAGGAACTACCAGATGGTAACTTTAGTACGGTTGGATATCCAAATCCAGAAGATCCTAAGGCGTTTATACTTGC
>ERZ791922.399-NODE-399-length-29174-cov-3.309351_pt1 | contig 29174 bp, 25 predicted proteins | sample MGYA00510134_ERZ791922 | MGnify/ENA primary metagenome ERZ791922 (study PRJEB30046, sample SAMN00792101) | human gut metagenome | study: EMG produced TPA metagenomics assembly of the A metagenome-wide association study of gut microbiota in type 2...
GCCATACAAAAGGCTTTCAAGCTATAAACGAACATATGTTGCTGCAAAACTGTGGAGGAAAAACACATTTGAAAAAAAGTGTACCACCGACCTATGGGAAATACAAGCTTAATTTCTCCCCTCCCCTTTTCGCCAAAACGTGCTATACTGTCTTTCAAAGGATGGTATTCCGAACGTATTCACCAGGAGGTAAAGACCATGTCAGATAAGACATCACAGAAGATCATCCTGAGCGCGGACAGCACCTGCGATCTGGATGAAGAACTAAAAGAACGTTACAACGTTAACTATTTTCCCCTGCATATCATACTGAACGAAAAAGAATACAGAGATAATGTAGATATCACACCGGAAGAGATCTACCAGGAGTATTATGACCGCAAAGTGCTCCCTAAGACTGCAGCGGTAAATGTACAGGAATACATTGACCACTTTCGTCCGTGGGTAGAGGAAGGATACGAGATCATACACATTAACCTGGGGCATGCTCTTTCCAGTGTATACCAGAACTGCTGCCTTGCCGCGGAAGAACTGGGACATGTCCATGCAGTGGACAGCTGCAATCTCTCTACCGGGACCGGTCTGCTGGTCGCAGCCGCCGGAAGGATGATCGAGCAAGGCATGGATGCCGCCGCAATTGCGGAAGCGCTGCGTAAGCGGACTGCAAAATGCCATGCCAGCTTTATCCTTGACACCCTGACCTTTCTCCATGCCGGAGGACGCTGCTCCGCAGTAGCCGCCCTCGGCGCCAATATGCTGAAATTGAAACCCTGCATCCAGGTGGACAACCGGGACGGAAGCATGGGCGTAGGCAAAAAGTACCGGGGCGCCCTGGATAAAGTCCTGGTCAGATATGTAAAGGATGAGCTGAATAAATATTCGGATATCAACACTGATCTGATCTTTATCACGCACTCCGGGATTCCCCGGGAATATATTGATCTTGTGAAAAAGACTGTAGAAGAAACAATGAAATTCAAAGAGATCCATGTGACAAAAGCGAGCTGCACGATTTCCTGCCACTGCGGTCCAAATACGCTCGGCATCCTCTTTGAGACAAAATAAATTTTTACACGGAGGGAAGGGCAGCCATGAATACAAGACCTGTTTTTCACGGAAGCGACATTGAAAAAATCTGCGAATATTATCACCTGCAAAAAGAAGACATCACCAACTTCGGGGCGAACGTCAATCCCCTTGGGCTGTCGGAATCCGTAAAGGAAGCTCTTTCGTCACGCCTGGATGTTCTTTCTTCCTATCCGGACAGAGAATACACTTCCCTGCGGGAAGTCTTATCTGCATACTGCCGCATCCCTGCGGACTTCATCCTCCCCGGGAACGGTTCCAGCGAGCTGATCTCTCTCCTGATCGACGCCCGGATGCCGAAGCGAACTCTCATCCTCGGGCCGACCTATTCCGAGTATTCCCGGGAGCTCTCATTTTCCGGGAGTACACAGGAATATTATCACCTGCGAGAAGAGAATGACTTTTTGCTGAATGTGGATGATCTCTGTCCGGTACTTGAAAACGGCGGATATGATTTTCTCATTATCTGCAACCCGAACAATCCCACCTCGTCAGCAATAACGCACAGCAATATGGAACGGCTTCTCGCCTTCTGCGCAGTAAAAGGCGTCTTTGTCATGATCGATGAAACCTATGTGGAATTCGCCACGGACATCGATGCTGTCACCGCAGTGCCCTTCACAAAACAGTTCACTAATCTGTGCGTGCTCCGGGGCGTCTCCAAATTTTTCGCGGCTCCGGGCATGCGGCTGGGTTATGCCGTGACCGGAAACCGGGAGTTCCTCAGGAGAATGAAAGAAAAGCAGATCCCCTGGTCTCTGAACAGTATCGGAGCCTTTGCCGGAGAGCTGCTGTTTCAGGATAAAGATTATATTGACCGCACACGTGAGCTGATCCTCTCCGAACGAAGCAGAATGTACAATGCCTTATCGCGGCAGAGCACATACAAAGTCTATACACCCTATGCCAATTTCCTTCTGCTCAAGATCTTAAAAGAAGGAAAGACCGCGTTTGATGTGTTCGAGACATGCATCAAACGCGGCCTGATGATCCGCGACTGTTCTTCCTTCCAATGTCTGGACGGAGAATTCGTCCGGTTCTGTATTATGATGCCGGAGGATAACTCACGGCTGCTTGAAGTGCTGACAAAGATCTGATGATCAGCAGATCTCAGCCCCTGCCGGCATCTCTTTCTCCGGCACCATCAGGGACAGATTTCCCTCTGCATCCTCCGCGCACAGAAGCATGCCTTCGGATAATACTCCTGCCAGCTTCGCAGGCTTCAGGTTTACAAGAACCATAACTTTCTTGCCAACCATCTCTTCCGGTGTGTAGTGTGCTTTAATACCGGATACAATCTGCTTCACCTGGCTTCCGATCTTCACCTGGGAGCAGAGGAGCTTCTTTGACTTCTTCACTTCCTCGCAGGCAATGATCTCGCCAACCTGGAACTGCATGGTCCCGAACTGTTCGAATGTGATCTCATCCTTTGGCTCGATATCGATCACTGCCTCTTCTTTTGTCTCTGCCGCGCCGTCTGATGCCTCACTGTCAGCCACTGGCGGATGCAGTTCTTCCACTTTCTTCATCACTTCTTCCAGATCAAGCCTCTGGAAGAGGATCTCCGGTTTGTCCGTCACATGCCCGCCTCCGAGCTGCTCCAGTATCTTTTTGCTCGTGGACGGCATAAAGGATTCCAGGAGCACAGCTCCTGCGGAAATCCCCTGGATCAGATTCCAGAGCACCGTCTCCAGACGGTCTTTCTTCGCCTCATCCTTTGCCAGCGCCCACGGCATCGTCTCATCGATGTATTTGTTACAGCGTTTGAACAGATTGAAGATCTCGGTAATAGCATCAGCCACTCTGAGGTCATTCATCTTCGCGTCCACTGCCTTTGGCGTGTTCTCGATCACTGCCTTCAGGTCTGCGTCCACTTCTTCAGCAACGCCTTTATCTGTCACTGTGCCGCCAAAATATTTATTGGTCATGGAAACCGTACGGTTCACCAGGTTTCCAAGCGTATTCGCAAGGTCAGAATTCAGACGCTCCACCATCAGCTCCCATGTGATCACGCCATCATTTTCAAAAGGCATCTCATGAAGCACAAAGTAGCGCACTGCGTCCACGCCGAAGAAATCAACCAGCTCATCCGCATAGAGTACATTTCCTTTGGACTTGCTCATCTTCCCGTCTCCCTGTAAGAGCCACGGATGCCCGAACACCTGCTTCGGCAGCGGCAGTCCCAGCGCCATCAGGAAGATCGGCCAGTAGATCGTATGGAAACGGATGATATCTTTCCCGATCAGGTGCAGGTCCGCAGGCCAGAGCTTGTCAAACTGCTCCGTGCTGTTGCCGTCAGCGTCATATCCGATCCCCGTGATATAGTTGGTCAACGCGTCCAGCCACACGTAAGTCACATGCTTCGGGTCAAAATCAACAGGGATGCCCCACTTAAATGAAGTTCTGGACACACACAGATCCTGAAGCCCCGGAAGAAGGAAGTTGTTCATCATCTCATTCTTCCTTGAAACCGGCTGGATAAATTCCGGATGCTCATTGATGTACTCGATCAGGCGGTCCGCATACTTGCTCATCTTAAAGAAATATGCTTCCTCCTTCGCCGGCTGCACCTCGCGTCCGCAGTCCGGGCACTTGCCGTCCACAAGCTGAGACTCCGTAAAGAAGGACTCGCAGGGCGTACAGTACATTCCCTCGTAATATCCTTTATAAATATCACCCTGGTCATAGAGCTTCTTAAATATCTTCTGCACCTGCTTCTCATGGTCTTCATCTGTGGTGCGGATAAATTTGTCATAAGATGTATCCATCAGATCCCAGATCCTCTTGATCTCTGTGGATACATTGTCCACGAACTCCTTCGGAGTAATGCCCGCTTCCTCTGCCTTGAGCTCGATCTTCTGTCCGTGCTCGTCTGTCCCGGTCTGGAAGAACACATCATACCCCTGGCTCCTCTTGTAGCGCGCGATCGCATCCGCAAGCACGATCTCATACGTATTGCCGATGTGCGGCTTGCCTGATGTATAGGCGATCGCGGTTGTAATGTAGTATTTCTGTTTCTCTGACATTTTGTTTCCTCTCTTTCCTGTTTCTGGCGGGCACAGGATGAACGTGCCGGGACGTTTCCGACTGCGTCATGCTGTACGGCCATTCATGCTATGACGAAAAAATCCCGCCTTCTTAACATGTAAGAAGACGGGTCATCACCGTGTTACCACTTCTCTTCGCCTTTTCCTCACGGAAAAGACCTCAGCGAGTGCCTGATCTGCACTCCTCCGCTGTAAAGGGCGGTCCCTTCGCAGCCTCGCTATGGGTATTGGGCGGGACGTCCAGCCGGTATCCTGCTCATGTCCTTAGTTCGGTGCGCTGCTCGGAAGCCATGTTCATCTGCGTTCCATCCGGTCCCTCTCAGCATCGGCGCATCCTGTTCTGTTATGGACGCCCTGGGATTTCTCTGTAAGATCTCCGGCAGACTACTCTCTTCGTCATTGCTTTTGAAAATATATTCCGATCTTTTTGATCTGTAGAAAAGGGTAGCATATGGGGAGGGGAATGTCAAGCAGAGGCGAACAGAAGGTATAAAAAAGGCGAAGCCCTCACAGCCTCGCCTTAAAATCCTCATATCCGAATGTTTTCACGATCTCGAATGTCCCGTCCTCCCTCTCAAGGACGATATCAGGAAGCCTCATCCCGTTGAATGTATTCGTCTTCACCATTGTGTAGATCGCCATGTCCTGGAATTCCAGCCTGTCTCCGCATCTCAGCGGCTGCCCGAAAGAATAATCCCCGATCACGTCGCCTGCCAGACATGTCGGACCTGCAAGCCGGTACACATACGGCCGCGTGCGTCCCGCCGCTCCGATGCCCGCAGGACTGCTGCCGCCCGCATTCTCCTCCGCCGGATCCCCGGCGTCTTTCAGCGGCGGGCGGTACGGCATCTCCAGCACGTCCGGCATATGGCACGCGGCGGAAGCATCCAGGACTGCGATCTGCATTCCGTTCTCCACGATCTCCAGTACTTCCGTTACAAGCTCGCCGGCATTCAGCGCCGCCGCCTCCCCCGGTTCCAGATAAACTTCCACCCCGTAGGTATCTTTCACATGGCGGATACAGCGCTTCAGCAGGTCCCGGTCATAATCCGGTCTTGTAATATGATGCCCTCCTCCGAAGTTCAGCCATTTCATCCTATATAAATATTTCCCGAACTTCTCTTCCACCGCCTTAAGAGTCTTTTCCAGATCATCTGAATCCTGCTCGCATAATGTATGGAAATGCAATCCGTCCAGAGCGGCAATATCCTCGGCCGTCATCTCTTCCTCAAACTTTGCCAGGGTGGTTCCAAGCCTGGAGAACGGAGCGCACGGATCATAGATCGCATGTCCTTCCTGGGTCGAGCATTCCGGATTGATCCGCAGCCCCATGCTCCTGCCCGCCTGTTTCACCTGATCCTTATATTTCTTCACCTGCGCCGGGGAATTAAATACGATATGACCGCACAGCCTCAGGATCTCCGGCATCTCCTCTTCCTTATACGCCGGGGAGAAGATATGGTTCTCCTTCCCCATCTCTTCATATCCCAGCCTTGCCTCATACAGTCCGCTCGCTGTGGTCCCGTCCAGGTACTGCCTGATCAGCGGGTATACCCGGTACATGGAAAAAGCCTTCTGCGCCAGCAGGATCTTACACCCTGTCTCCTCACAGATCCCTCTAAGTATCTCCAGATTCCTTCTAAGCTTCCCCTCCTGTACCACAAAACAGGGAGTCCTCAACTCTTCTCTTCTCATTCTACAAGCTCCGGATCCTCGCTGATCTTCCACGGCAATCCCCATTTATTGAGCGCGTCCATGAACGGATCGGGATCAAATTCTTCCATATTATATACGCCCGGTTTCTGCCATGTCCCGGTCATCACCATCATTGCTCCGATCATCGCCGGCACTCCGGTCGTATAGGCAACAGCCTGGGAGCCTACTTCCTTATAGCATTCCTGGTGGTCGCATGTATTATATATGTAGAGTTTCTTCTCCTGCCCGTCTTTCTTTCCGATAAAAATACATCCGATATTGGTCTTTCCTTTCGTGCGCGGTCCCAGTGAAGACGGATCCGGCAGCACTGCCTTTAAGAACTGGAGCGGCACGATCTCCTTTCCTTCGTATATGATCGGCTCTATGGATGTCATGCCCACATCCTCCAGGCATCTCAGATGGTTCAGGTAGCTCTCGCCGAATGTCATAAAGAAACGGATCCTCTTGATCCCCGGGATATTGAGCGCCAGAGACTCGATCTCTTCGTGGTGGAGCAGGTACATATCCTTTTCTCCGATCTCCGGGAAATTGTATACTCTCTTGATCTCCATCGGCTCTGTCTCTACCCAGTGCCCGTCCTCCCAGTAGGAGCCTTTTGCGGACACTTCCCGGATATTGATCTCCGGATTAAAGTTCGTAGCGAACGGGTAGCCGTGATCCCCTGCATTGCAGTCCAGGATATCAATATAATTTATCTCGTCAAAATAATGTTTCAGGGCATAGGCAGAAAAGACGCTTGTCACTCCCGGATCGAAACCGCTTCCCAGGAGAGCGGTCAGCCCTGCTTTCTCAAACTTTTCCCTGTACGCCCACTGCCATTTATACTCAAACTTCGCCGTATCCTCCGGCTCATAATTTGCAGTGTCAATATAATGAACGCCTGCTGCCAGACAAGCGTCCATGATCGTAAGATCCTGATACGGCAGCGCCAGATTGAGCACCACTTCCGGCTTTTCTTTTTTGATCAGCGCTGTCAGCGCATCCACGTCATCTGCGTCCACCTGCGCGGTCGTGATCTTCGTCTTCGTTGTCCCTTCCAGCTTTTCTTTGAGCGCATCGCACTTTGACACCGTCCTGCTTGCAATGCACAGCTCTGTAAACACTTCGTCATTCTGACATATCTTGTGGATAGCCACACTCGCTACTCCTCCGCAGCCGATTACCATTACTTTTCCCATTTTTCTTCTCCTCTCTGCCCGGCAGCCTCCGGACACTCTTTTTTATTCACGATCGCGATCAGCATTTCCCTGATGATCTTGCATGCCGCAGCCGTTGACGCGCCGGTCGGATCGCAGGGCGGGCACAGCTCATTTACATCACAGCCGATCAGATTTACTTTCTCACACACTTCTGTCACCGCCCGCATCGCGGTGAGGAAATCCACTCCTCCGGGCTCGGGAGTCCCTGTTCCGGGGAATACGGACGGATCCAGCACATCAAGGTCTGCCGTAAAGTACACCGGCACATCTCCCAGATGCTCCAGCAGCTCCCCCAGCCCTTCCAGGCTGAACGGATGAAAATCCGTATGTCCGCTCTTTGCCCAGTCAAATTCATACTTCTCACCGGACCGGATACCGAACTGGTGGATACGTCCATCCCCCAGCAGTTCCCAGCACCGCCGGATCACGCAGGCATGTGACAGCTCTACTCCCAGATAGTCTTCCCTCAGATCCGTATGGGCGTCAAAATGGATGATATGCATGTCCGGATATTTTTTAACAGCAGCGCGCACGCTCCCAAGCGTGACCAGGTGCTCGCCTCCGATCATAAACGGCAGCTTCCCGTCCTCCAATATCCCGGCAGCGCATTCCTCGATCTGTTCCAGCACACGCTCCGAGCTTCCGATCGCCAGCTCCAGGTCTCCGCAGTCATACGCTCTGCCCTCTGTCAGCTCTTTGTCCTGATACGGGCTGTATATCTCCAGACCGTAGGAATCTCCCCGTATCGCCGCTCCCGCAAATCGAGTCCCCGGGCGGAAGGACGTGGTTGAGTCAAAGGGCGCTCCGAAGATCACCACATCAGCTTCACTGTACCCCGCGTCACATCCTATAAAATTCACGACATTTTTCTGCATTGTCATCTTTCCACATCCTCCAGCAGTTCTTCCACATACGCCGGGAGCGCAAACACTCCGGCGTGCAGCCTCGGCTCATAGTATTTCGTGCGGATGCCTTTTAATTTCCACGCTACCTTGTCCAGATCGTCCAGCGGATGATATTTCCTGGACGCGAACCCGAACAGCCAGTGCCCCGACGGGTAAGACGGGATATGCGCCTGGTATACCCGGCAGATCGGAAATGTTTCCACGATCCGCTTGTGCATCCGCTGGCACTGGAACGCCTCCTCCGTATAAAACGGGCTCTCGTTCTGGTTGATCATGATCCCGTCCTCATGAAGAGCGTTATAGCAGTTGCCGTAAAACTCTTTTGTAAACAATCCCTCGCCTGCCCCGAACGGATTCGGAGAATCGATGATGATCAGGTCGTACGCATCCCCTTTGGAACGGATGAATCTCAGCCCGTCCTCATGAAAGATATTCACTCTCTCGTCAGTCAGACTGTTGGCGATCTCCGGGATATATTTCCGGCACACTTCCACGAGCAGCGGGTCCGGTTCCACGACATCGATCTTCTCAATATCGTCATACTTGATCAGCTCCCGGACAACTCCTCCGTCTCCTCCGCCCACGACGAGTACCTCTTTTACATCCGGGTGCACTGCCATGGGCACATGGGTGATCATTTCATGGTAAATAAACTCGTCCCTCTCCGTCAGCATCAGATCCCCGTCCACAACAAGGATCTTGCCGAAATCTCTGGATTCCAGCACATCGATCCTCTGAACTTCACTCTGGGCGCTGAAGAGCTGCTCTTCGATCCGGATGGACAGCTTCACTCCGTCTGTATGTATATCTGAAAACCACATTTCCATCAGTTATCACGTCCTTTCATTTCGCACCGGTTAATATTTATATCAAACCAGCACATTCAGCCTCTCTATCTTCTCATCTTCGGGACCTGTCATGGAACAGCCCTTTTCCTTTGCGTAGACAATATAATCTATGATCTCGTCCGTGATCTCTTCCCCCGGGGCCAGCACCGGGATCCCCGGCGGATAGCACATAACGAACTCCGAGCAGATCCGCCCCTTCGTCTCCTTCAGGGGAAGGGATTCCTTTTCCGCATAGAATGAATCCTGCGGAGTCATGACCACCTTCGGCGCGATATATTCCTGGGAGAGCATTCCCGCTTTATCCTTTTTGTAACGTCTCCTCAAATCCGCCAGAGCGGTCACCAGACGCTCCACCTCGCGGATGCGGTCCCCGATCGACAGATATGCAAGGATATTTCCAAGGTCTCCGAACTCGATCTGGATATCATATTCATCCCGCAGGATGTCATACACCTCGATCCCCGCAAGACCGATATCCAGCGTATGGATCGAGAGCTTTGTCGGGTCGAAATCAAAAATGCTGTCTCCATTGACCATCTCACGCCCGAATGCATAGTAGTCGCCGATCTTGTTGATCTCTTCCCTTGCATATTCCGCCAGGTCTGTCACCATTTTAAATGACGCCTCTCCCCTGAGCGCCAGGTTTCTCCTGGAGATATCCAGACTGGAGAGCAGCAGATAAGACGCGCTCGTAGTCTGGGTCAGGTTGATGATCTGGCGGATATAACCGGGATTCATGTTTTTCCCTGTCAGAAGGAAAGAGCTCTGAGTCAGGCTCCCCCCTGATTTATGCATGCTCACAGACGCAATGTCCGCCCCCGCTTCCATTGCCGAAACCGGCAGCTCCCTTCCGAAATAGAAATGTGTTCCGTGGGCTTCATCCGCCAGGACTTTCATTCCCTTTTCATGCGCCATCTTCACGATCGCTCTCAGATCGGAACAGATCCCGTAATACGTCGGATTATTGACGAACACTGCCACCGCGTCCGGGTTTTCTCTGATCGCCGCCTCCACGTCAGCCCGTTTCATTCCCAGCGAGATCCCCAGCGACTTATCTACATCCGGGTTCACATAGATGGGCTTTGCCCCGCAGAGCACCATTGCATTGATCACGCTCCGGTGGACATTTCTCGGCAGGATGATCTTATCTCCTTTTTTGCAGCAAGCCAGCACCATAGTCTGAACCGCGGAGGTCGTGCCGCCCACCATGAGGAATGCATGTTCCGCGCCGAACGCGTCCGCTGCCAGCTCTTCCGCCTCTTTGATCACGGATACCGGATGGCAGAGGTTATCCAGCGGTTTCATCGAGTTAACGTCAATACTGACACACCTCTCGCCCAGGAGTTCGACCAGCTCCGGGTTTCCTCTTCCGTGCTTATGCCCCGGCACGTCAAATGGCACGACTCTGTTCCTTCTGAAACGCTCCAGCGCCTCGTAGATCGGCGCCCTTGTCTGTGATAATTTTTCCATATGGCTTCCCTTCTTCTCTCTAATGATCGGACAGGGAAAAATTCTCTCCCCCTGTCCGCCGCGATACCGCGTCCGGTCCGCAGCGCCGCGGCCGCCGGACCCATCGCACAAAAAACACAGGCTCAAGTGCAATTCGCACCCAGCCTGTGTCCTGTCTTCTTCATATATCCACACCGCTTTACCGCCCTGCCTCTTCTTCCCGGGACCTGCCGCCGGCATTTCGCTTATTCAGATTAAACAGATATTGGACGTAGAGTCTATATAGCAAATATTTTTACTTTTACTACTCTTATTGACCGTTTCACAAGTTATGCATGCGATACGCATACCGGTTATAAAGTAACCAACTTATAAAATTTGAGCTTCTAACTCAATCAATAATGCAGCCTCATGCTGCGTAAAATATTTGCATGGAGAACGTTCCTGATATCTGCTTTCCATACATTGTGTATGGTATCACAAAATGATCAGTAATACAAGAATTTTATTTTCCCTTTTCTGTATGACTCCGGCATTCTCACCGTTCCTGAGCGCCCGGTCTCCTCTGGAAGCGGATATTCACCCTGAACAGATCCCCGTCCAGATACAGTTCGAACTCACCGCCCTGCATGTCAGTCAGGCTCTTCGCAATGGAGAGCCCCAGACCGCTGCCTTCCGTGCTCCTGGAGATATCTCCTCTGATAAACCTTTCCGTCAGCTCATCCGCGGAAAAATTCAGCTGCTGTTCAGATACATTTTTCAGCGAGAATTCCACCGTATCCCCGCCCAGTGTCAGATCAGCGTACACCCGGGTCCCCGGCATCGCGTATTTCGCGGCGTTGCCGAATATGTTTTCCAGCACCCGCCACATGCGCCGCCCGTCTACATGGATGACCGCCGGCTCTTCCGGCATATTCAGCACAACCGTCAGATTTCTGGCGGCAAACTTCTCCGCCAGCTCTCCCTCTGTCTGCTGGACCAGCTCCCTTAGATCCACATCCATAAATTCCAGGGTAATATTACCGCTGCTCACTTTAGACGCTTCCACCACATCCTCGGTCAGTGTTTTCAGGCGCTGTGCCTTTGCCTCAAGGATATCCAGGTAGCCCCGGATTTTTTCATCCTCAATGTTGGACCGTTTCAGGATATCTACATAGTTTATGATAGAGGTAAGCGGCGTCTTGATATCATGGGACACATTGGTGATCAGGTCTGTCTTCAGCCTTTCATTTCTCATAGCTTCATCCACCGCCTTGTTCAGCCCGCTTCCGATATCATTGACCTTTTCTGCCAGCTCCTTATCCGCGCCCCTCAGCCCGTCAGCCTCGATCCGGTGCTCCAGGTTTCCACCCGCTATCTCTTCGATCCCTTTTTTTATCTTACTTTTCGCCATCGCGCTGCTAAGGACAAACCATACAGCCGCAATATCCGCAAGCAGCGCAAGCAGCACTGCCGGACCGGACCGCACAAGGATCGCCATCCACTGTACAAACAGGAAAGCCAGGGATATGATTCCCGCCCTCACCGTCACTGTGCGCGCCTCCATCACCCTGCCGGTAAATCTGATCACCGCATAGAGCAGGCTTCCTCTCCAGAGGTTTTTCGCCTTAATCCTCCTGACCAGGCTTGTAAATCCCCAGAAGAAGCACAGGAAGGTAAATACTCCGTACAGGAATACAGCGGTCACATCAGACATTCCCAGCGCCTGGGTAAACATTGCCGAATAAAGCTGGGGCACCCCGCCCAGGGATTCTGTATAATAGTTCACAGCCTCATTTAATTCATTCCAGCTTCCTGTCACATACCCGCCGCCTATGGCGATCCATGTCGCGGCTCCCCAAACGGCGATAACAACTCCCGCCGCCAGTTCTGTTTTCCACCGGTCGAACGCAGCGAGATGTACCTCCTCGTCTTCCGGTTTTTTTCCTGACACGACAGCAAGCCACACAGCGGAAACAAGGAAGAGAACCGCTCCGGCTATAAGCGCGGTCATGGAATAACGGAGGAACGGGACATTTCGGTCATAGCTTTCCTTTCCTTCGTAAAACTGATCCTGGATCGGGTAGGAAGTATCTACAGCGGCCGCAAATATAACGCCGGACTCCCTGCTCGTCCGCTGGCTTTTTACCACTTCCCATTCTCCTGACGCGGATACATTCATGTTTGTCTCAAAATCTTTCAGCTTCGGATATACAAACATGTATTTCACATGATCCCCGGATTTCATAGCCTCCAGGTTTTTCTCAGCATCTTCATAGTTTTTGTATTCGCTTTTATTTGTCTCTACTCGTTTGGTATCCGTATTAATGTACAGATAAGTAAGATTTGTGTTCCCCTCTTCCAGATAATCCCATCCGGACTGATATAAATCATATTCTCCGTATATCGTGCCCAGGGTCATCTCCAGCGCTTCATACACGGCGGACAGCCTTCCGTTAAGATTTTCCGTGCTGTTAACTATCTGAAGCAGGTTTTCCGCTCCCAGAGGCGCGAACTGTTCGCGCAGGCTCTGTCCGAAATTCCAGCAGTCTGTATACATCAGGCTGCCGTCGCTTCCGTAAATCTTGATACCGCCGGAAACTCCGGACGAAACATATGTGCCGTTCTCCAGCCCCTGGAGATAGAGTTCCTGGCTCGTGTAACCGTCATCGAATTCCATGGTCATCTCGCCGGATCTGAAAAGCGAGAGGAATTCATCCAGATAATAATAATAGTATCCCCCGTCCGGTCTCCTGCACACGACCACTTCATTCTCCGCGTAATCATCACTGCTGTCAGAGGAAAAATCTTCTCCCCATTCCACCAGGTCCCCCAATGTATATGCGACTCCCGAAGAATATTCGCCGTCTGCCCTGCCATCCCGGTAATATTCCATCACATCCACCGGTTTCTCCGGATTGTATGCGCCGTCCATCTCAAAGAGATCTTCCAGCCGGAACATCTGGAATACCTGGGACATCGAATCACTGACCGCCGCCTTAAAATCTACCGAATCTTCATAAGGCTGGTTCACCATGGTCATGATCTCTGCCGGGTTTACGGTTCCCGCAAACGTAGTCCCCACGGCAAAAGAAGTCAGGAACGCCGCCCCGCTCAGGATTCCCGCTATTAAAACGGCTGCCTTAACGACAGCCTTTCTATACCATTTTCCCATAAATCTCCCTTCTGTATTTCCCCCGCTTTACATCTTCTCGATCTTGTACCCTACTCCCCAGACCACTTTCAGGTATCTGGGATCTTTCGGATTGATCTCGATCTTCTCTCTGATATGGCGTATATGGACAGCGACCGTATTATCGGCCCCGATCGCCTCCTCATTCCAGATCGATTCATAAATCTGGCCGATAGAGAATACCCGCCCCTGATTCTTCATCAGCAGAAGGAGGATATTATACTCAATAGGCGTCAGTTTCACCGGTTCCCCGTCCACTGTCACTTCTTTCAGGTCGTCATTGATCCTGAGACCTCCCACTTCGTAGATCTCGTCCTTTTCTTCTTTTACCGAACCTCCCAGCTGGTTATATCTGCGGAGCTGGGATTTCACTCTCGCCACAAGCTCCAGGGGATTAAACGGCTTCGTGACATAATCGTCCGCCCCCACATTCAGCCCGAGTATCTTGTCCGCATCCTCGGATTTTGCCGAGAGGATGATGATCGGGATGCTGTTTTTCTCCCTGATCTTCAATGTGGCGCGTATTCCGTCCATACGCGGCATCATCACGTCCAGGATCAGGAGGTTGACTTCTTCCCTCTCCAGGATATCAAGCGCTTCCATCCCGTCGTAGGCTTTCAGGATATGATAGCCCTCCTGGGCCAGATATATTTCGATCGCTTCCACGATTTCTTTGTCGTCATCACATACTAAAATATTGTACATTGTCATCACCTCCCTTACAGTATACATGATAGGAAAGATTTTTTAAAAGGAGAAAGGGAAATTCTTATGATTTTCTTAATAAACACGAGAGCTGTCCGCCCGCTGTTTCTGCCGCGGACCCGGCTCCCGGTATTGACTTTGCTCAGACGAGTCTTTATTCTTAGGGAAAGCGGCTTGTTTACTTTTGCCATCATGCTTACAGTCAACATTTCGGGAGGTGCATCCATGAACCATCCTTTTACTTACGAGATCATATACAGTCCGCGCAGGACCACAGCCCTCCAGGTAACGCCTGACGGCAGGGTCATTGTCCGCGCGCCGAAACGCTGTCCCCGCAGCTTTATCGAAGCCTTTGTCCGTCAGAAGGAAGACTGGGTCTTAAGACAGCTCGCGCGTTTCGAAAAACAGAGGAAAGAACATCCTCCCGCGGAGCAGCCGCCATTGTCTGACAAAGACCGCGCCAGATATATTTCCATCGCAAGAGACATTTTCACACACAAGGCTGCCTATTATGCCCGGATCATGGGCGTATCCTACGGGCGGATCACGATCCGTGAGCAGAAAACGCGGTGGGGGAGCTGCAGCAGCAAAGGCAATCTGAACTTTAACTGGCGGCTGATCCTGGCGCCGGAGGAAGTCCTGGATTATGTTGTGGTCCATGAGCTGGCCCACCGCAGAGAGATGAACCACTCTAAAGCTTTCTACGCTGTGGTGGAGTCTGTCCTCCCCGATTACCGGCAGGCGCGCAGGTGGCTGCGTGATCACGGCGGCTCTCTGTTTACAGCGCTCCCATCTCTTTGAGCGTCTGATACACATAGGAGACCGGCAGTCCGACTACGTTATAGTAATCTCCGTCAATGCGGTCGATATATTTCGCAAAGGCGCCCTGTATCCCGTATCCGCCCGCCTTATCCGCAGGTTCTCCTGTCGCGATATACCCGCGGATCTCATCATCCGTCATATCATGAACATACACTTCTGTCCTCACCGCATGACAGCGCGTGATCTGCCCCTGCTCCCCGCCGCAGCACAGCACCGCCACTCCGGTATACACCTCGTGCGCCCTGCCCCGGAGCGATCTGAGCATCCGGAAGGCATCCTCCTCATCCGCCGGTTTTCCCAGTATCTTCCGGTCCAGCACGACAACCGTATCCGCGCCGATGATCACGGATTCCGCCTCTTTCCCTCCTGCTTTCTCCCTATCTGCCCTGATCTCTTCCGCAATATTTTCCGCTTTCATCAGCGCCAGCTCTTTTACGATCTCTTCCGGCATTTCACTGTGATATACCTCCTCTTTATCGCTGACCCTGACCGTAAATTCAATGCCGATCTGGCTTAAAAGTTCCCGTCTGCGCGGCGAGGCAGACCCGAGGATTATTTTTTTATCCATATCTGTAAATTCTCCTTTTCTCTTTTTTATATGTTCTCCTTTTCCCGGTTTCTGTGCTATACTCGTCCCGTACACAAAAGAACTGGAAAGGAATCGGTTATGCTGAAGATCATTATTTCACCCGCAAAAAAAATGAACATTACAGAGGACGCCCCCCGCGGGCTGACTGTCCCGGCATTTCTGGACCGGGCGCTGGAACTGCACTCCATATTGAAAGGAAAGGATCTGACGGAACTGAAATCCCTCTGGAAATGCAGCGACCGGCTCGCTGAACAGAACTGGGAAAGGCTCCGCTCTTATTCCCCGGAGTTTGCGCTCACCCCCGCGCTGCTCTCTTACGAGGGCATCCAGTACCAGCACATGGCTCCCGGAGTCTTCTCGGACTCTCAGTGGGATTATGCGGTGTCACATCTGCGCATCCTCTCCGGCTTCTACGGCATCCTGTCCCCCACGGATAAAGTGATCCCGTACCGCCTGGAAATGCAGGCAAAACTCAGGACAGACAAGGGAAACGACCTGTACGGATGGTGGGGAGACTCTCTGTACAGAGAGCTCCTGCTCGAAGGCACGACCGAGCTTGTAAATCTTGCTTCCGCAGAGTACAGCAAAGCCGTCCTCCCCTGGCTGGAACAGCATTCATCCGGGGAGACATCCTTTCCGGGCAGCGCCCCCTCCTGTGTCACCTGCATCTTCGGAGAAATGTCAGACGGCAAGGTAAAAGTTAAGGGGACACAGGCTAAAATCGCGCGCGGCGAAATGGTCCGCTGGATGGCGGAAAACCAGATCGGCAGCACGGAGGATATCCGGGATTTCGACAGCCTGGGCTGGCAGTTCCACAGAGATCTGTCCACTGACCGGGAATACGTGTTTGTCCGATAAAACGGTCCGCTTCAAGGCTGGTCACATCTCCCGCCACGCTTTCCCGATCAGTTCCGGTTCCTTCACAAGACGATATGCCCCTCTGTACATGCATTCCGCGGCATAAAGCATTCCCTTCTGCCCGATGCCCATCCCGGCCTGGGCTGTCGCTGCCCAGTGATGGAGAGGTGTGCCCTTGCACATACATGCGGCGCTGAGCATAACCGCAGGCACGGTGTGGCTTACGTCCGACACATCCGTACCGATCGCCAGAGGCACCGGTTCACTCTCAAGCGGCTCCAGCCCGGTGAACAGCTCTTCAGGAGCTTTTCCCCCTAATCCCGCATTCTCCGCTATCTTTTCCGCAAATTTAATTTCTTCTTCTGTATATTCCGGTACAGGGACTTTCTGCATCTCCTCATAAAATACCTCAGCCAGCGTGCGGTTTGGCTTCATTTCTTTGTTGCATGTCACGCGCTCGATCTCCACCCTCGTCCCTGTCATAAGGGCAGCTCCTCTCGCACAGTTGTCGACCCTCTCTGATGCATCCAGCGTCCGCTCCCACTTACCGGAGCGGACAAAGTAATTTGTCGCGGCATAAGGCGGCACCACATTTGCAGGTCCGTCTGTATTTATATAAGTATAATGCATCCTCACATCATCCGCCACATGCTCCCTGAGGTAATTGACGCCCACATTCATCAGTTCCGCGGCATCCAGGGCGCTGCGTCCCATCTCAGGATGCTTTGACGCGTGCGCTGCCTTTCCGAAAAACTTATAGTTTTTAATATCCTGAGCCTGCCAGATATCGTAGCTCACTCTGTTCCTGTCAAAAGGATGCCATGTCACGGCGGCGGACAGGTCGTCAAAAACCCCCTGCTCATTCATGCGGATCTTTCCGACCACTATTTCCTCCGCCGGGCATCCGTACACGCGCACCGTTCCCTCCATGCCTTCCTCTGCCATCCTGTCCTTCAGCGCGCACGCAGCCCCCGCGCAGGCGCTGCCCAGAAGATTGTGCCCGCATCCATGTCCCGGACCGCCGCTGCCCTTCTGCTCCGGAACACACTCCTGTGCCAGACCGGGAAGAGCGTCGTATTCCGCAAGGAATCCGATGACAGGTCTGCCGCCGCCCCACTCGGCAGTAAATGCTGTTTCGAAACCGCCGGTCCCCCAGCACACTTCAAATCCCTCGCTTTCCAGAAATTGTGCCAGCCTGCGGGAAGAATATTTTTCCTGCATTGACAGCTCCGGATGACAGAAGATATCATCCGCTGTCTCCTTCATTTTTCTTAAGATCTCATCTCTCATGATTTTCTCTCCGTCCTCTTCCGCGGCGCCGCCCCGGGCAGCCTCCGCCTGCATTTGCCTTCAAGCCGCGCAGTATATCCCGGCGCGGTATCAAATCCATTATAACATCTGCCGCCGCCATGTCCACACCTGAGGTCCGCTTATACGGAACGAGCTCGGTTATGTGTGGTTTTATGTGGTTTTTTATTTTATTCTTTGTGGTTTTCTGCCATATTCTTTGATTCTTATATTGCCATTCTCCTGTGATTATAGTATAATTACTTTTAGAAATGTCTGCCCGTACATATCTAGCAGCAGACGAACGAAATCATACCAATATATAGTTTTCCGCAGGGAGAGTAAAACACTATGAAACGTTCAAAAAGAATTGAAACACTGGATGCCCGCCCGGTCAATCTGGACGGCTACATCAATGAATGGCCGGAGATGGGATTTGCGGCAATGAGCAGCCCATATGATCCGGAGCCTTCCGTCAGAGTAGAGGACGGCAGGATCGTGGAACTGGACGGAAAGTACCGTGAGGATTTTGACTTTATCGATCAGTTCATCGCTGATTATGCGATCAATATCGAAAGAACGGAGCAATCCATGTCCGTATCATCACTGGATATCGCCAGGATGATCGTAGACATCAACGTCTCCAGAAAGGAAATCCTGGAGCTGATCTCCGGTATCACACCGGCGAAGATGACAGAAGTCATGAACCATCTGAATGTGGTGGAGCTCATGATGGGCATGCAGAAGATCCGTGCGAGAAGGACGCCTGGAAACCAGGCACATATAACAAATTTAAAGGACGATCCGGTACAGATCGCGGCAGACGCCGCTGAAGGAGCCCTCAGAGGTTTTGCCGAGGAAGAGACGACCATGGGCGTGGCACGTTATGCCCCGCTGAGCGCGATGGCTCTTCTGATCGGATCTCAGGTCGGACGCCCGGGAGTGCTCACACAGTGTTCCGCAGAGGAAGCGACCGAGCTGGAACTCGGTATCCGCGGTCTTACTACATATGCAGAGACGCTTTCCGTATACGGCACTGAAAAAGTATTTATCGACGGCGATGACACTCCGTATTCAAAAGCTTTCCTGAATTCCGCATATGCGTCCAGAGGGTTAAAGGTCCGCTTTACCTCCGGTTCCGGTTCGGAGGTGCTTATGGGAAGCAGTGAGAAAAAGTCCATGCTCTATCTGGAATGCCGATGCCTCTTCGTTACCAAAGGCGCCGGAAGCCAGGGAATCCAGAACGGTTCCGTGAGCTGTATAGGAGTGACCGGTTCTGTTCCGGCAGGCATCCGGGAAGTGCTGGCTGAAAACCTTGTGGCAGCGCTCCTCGGTCTGGAGTGTGCGTCTTCTAACGACCAGAGCTTTTCAAATTCGGACATGAGACGCACAGCAAGGACAATGCTTGAGTTCCTTCCGGGAACGGACTTTATTTTCTCCGGCTATGCGGCAGAACCTAATTATGACAATATGTTTGCCGGATCGAATTTCGACGCGGAAGACTTTGACGACTATAATGTACTCCAGAGAGATATGCAGGTGGACGGCGGTCTGAAACCTGTCACTGAAGAAGAGGTTATCCATGTAAGGAACAAGGCTGCCCGCGCCGTGCAGGCAGTATTCCGTAATCTGGGTCTTTCCCCCGTTTCGGACGAGCAGGTTGAAGCCGTGACTTACGCGCACGGGAGCAAGGACACTCTGCCCCGCGATGTAACTGCCGACCTCGCCGCTGCCGAAGACGTATTAAAGCGCGGCATTACCGGGATCGATGTTGTAAAAGCGCTGGCAGAGACCGGGTTTGAAGACGTGGCTGCAAGCGTTCTGAATATGCTGAAACAGCGTGTTGCAGGAGATTATATGCAGACAGCCGCGATCCTTGACCGTGATTTCCACGTACTCTCAGGAGTGAATACACCAAACGATTATATGGGACCGGGTACCGGCTACCGTGTTGACGGAGAGCGCTGGGAAGAGATCAAGCAGATCCCGCATATCATCAATCCGAAGGATATATAAGAAAGGAGGAGGATACTTATGCAGATCAATGAAGAATTAGTCAAACAGATCACCAATGCAGTATTAAGCCAGATGTCTCATGCAGGCAGCTCCTCCGTTTCAGGAGGAGCCCTCCCGTCATCTTCTTCAGCAGTTCCTTCTATGGCAGGAAGGGACCGCATCAACGAAGAAAAATCAGATTATTCAGGTTACCCCCGCGCTCAGAAGGGGACAGACCCAAAGGAGGTCGTGATCGGCGTGGGCGCCGCGTTCCAGAGAGAGATCAAGAGAACGATCTGTGACATTCCGCTGGACGAAGTACTCAGGAATGTCAAGGCGGGAATCGAAGAAGAAGGTATGATCCCCAGAGTAGTGAAGATCCTGGACACTTCTGATGTATGTTTCATGGCGCTGGAAGCGGCAAAACTTTCCGGTTCCGGCATCGGCGTGGGGATCCAGTCCAAGGGGACCACAGTCATCCATCAGAAGGATCTCTATCCTCTGTCCAATCTTGAGCTGTTCCCGCAGGCGCCGCTCATGACTCTGGAGACTTACCGCCAGATCGGACAGAACGCCGCGAAATATGTAAAAGGCGAGCAGGTCGTCCCGATCCCGTGTACGAATGACCCGATGTGCCGTCCTAAATATCAGGTGAAGGCAGCACTTATGCATATTGCGGAAACCGAACAGCTCGACCCGGAAGTCGGCGCTGTTGAATGGGAGGGAAAATAAATGAGATATCCTTTAGCAGAGCACGAAAAAGACTCGATCGCATCAAAGACCGGAAAGAAATTTACAGATATCACGCTGGATGAAGTTATGAAGGACCATATCGCCCCTGATGACATCAAGATCTCGCAGGAGATCTTAAAGGCACAGGGACAGGTTGCCCTCGAGGCAGACAACCAGCCTATGGAAAAGAATTTTGAGCGGGCTGCCGAACTGGTAGACGTGCCGGACGATGTGATACTGAAAATGTATGACAAGCTCCGCCCCAACCGCTCCACCAAACTGGAACTGGTGATGATGGCCCAGGAGCTTCTTGAGAAATATAATGCAAAGAACTGCGCCCGTCTCGTAATGGAGGCGGCAGAAGTGTATGAAAAGAGAGGAATCTTACTTTGAGTTATATCGCAGGAGTTGATATAGGAAATTCCACAACTGAAGTCTGTGTCGGAGAAGTCACCGGAAACGGGAATCTTACTTTTCTGACCAGCGCGTCCTGCCCTACTACAGGCACAAAAGGCACGATCGAAAATGTCTATTCTGTAAAAAATGCCCTGAAACTGGCAATGAGCCGGATCGGGCGCGAAACCTCCGACATTGATCTTGTCCGTCTGAATGAAGCAGCTCCCGTCATCGGCGATACCGCGATGGAGACACTGACTGAGACTGTGATCACAGACTCGTCTATGATCGGACACAATCCCTCCACCCCGGCGGGCGCGGGACAGGCTGTGGGCGAAATCCTGCTGGTCGAAAACATTTCCCGGGGTATCCCGGGAACCCCGTATATCCTCGCCGCATCCGCAGAACACAGCTATGAGGAGATCGCGGCAGTGGTCAACCAATGCGGTCTCGATATCGAAGGTATTATCCTTCAGGCTGATGAGGCTGTACTTGTCGAAAACCGGATCCATAAAAAGGTTCCGATCATTGATGAGGTAAGGCGGATCGACCGGCTCCCGGACGGAGTCCCCGCCGCTATCGAAGTGGCGCTTCCAGGGCAGACAGTACGCATGCTTTCCAATCCATACGGGATTGCTACGCTGCTGGGGCTGAATGCTGAGGAGACCCGCACTGTAACCCCCATCGCCAAAAGCCTGATCGGTAAACGCAGCGCCGTTGTGCTCAAGACTCCCGGCGGAAACATCCATGAAAACATCCTGCCCGCAGGGGAGATTTATTTCCACGGCGACCGTAATATCACGATCAATCTGGACGAGGGCGCTGACAAGATCATGGAAGCCGCCGCAGACGCAGGCGATATTCGTGATATCAGCGGTCAGCCGGACACAAACGTGGGGAACATGCTCTCCCGTATCCGCACGGGAATGAGCGAACTTGACAAAAGTACAGAGGCGGACATCCGCATTACAGATATCCTTGCCGTGGACACGCTTGCACCGGTGCTTATCTCCGGCGCTCTCGCAGGGGAGACCTGCCTCGAGAAGGCTGTGGGGATCGCGGCAATGGTTAAGACACAGAAGCTCCCGATGCAGGAGATCGCCGACCGCCTGAAATCGGAGCTTGACACCGAGGTAAAGGTCGCCGGAGTTGAAGCTGTCATGGCAAGCCTCGGCGCGCTCACGACTCCGGGCACAAAACTCCCCCTCGCCATTCTGGATATGGGGGGCGGATCAACGGACGCCGCAATCATATCCGATGACGGACATGTGACAATGACGCATCAGGCAGGGGCCGGGGAACTGGTATCTATGCTGATCCAGACAGAGCTGGGCTTAAGCGACCGGCATATTGCAGAACAGATAAAAAAATACCCGCTGGCAAAGGTGGAGAGCCTCTTCCACATGAGGATGGAAAACGGACAGATGACATTTGTAGACGATTCCATTGACCCGAGATTTTTCGGAAGAGTCGTACTTCTCACAGAAAGCGGACTGATCCGCATCGAGGAGGAAATCCCGATGGAAAAGATCGTCCAGGTGCGCAGGGAGGCAAAGCGCAAGGTTTTCGTGACCAATGCGTTCCGCGCCCTCAGAAAAGTCGCCCCGGAGCATAACCTCAGAAACATTTCCACAGTCGTGCTTGTCGGAGGTTCAGCGGAGGATTTTGAAATTCCCGAAATGCTCATGGAGGCATTCGCCGAGTACCGCATCGTATGCGGCCGCGGCAATATCCGCGGCAGTGAAGGTCCGCGGAATGCTGTGGCGACCGGACTTGTACTCTCTTATGTAGGAGAACAGCAATGATCATTAAGAGACCATCTATTTTTATCTACACTCACGAGGCAGATCCCGCTGTTTTAAAAGAAGTCTGCGCGGGGATCGAAGAGGAAGGCGTGTTTTATGACACAACAGAATTTCCTGATGAGTGCATGGAGAAACTGGCATATAAAGCGGCCCGGGATTCCATGCTGGGATCCGGGATCGGGATCTTCGGCACGGCAGTATGCCTGAAAATGCGCGGTCTTGAAAAGGGGCGCAATATCGAGAGCTATCTTAAGCCCACCCGGATCCAATGCAGAAATATCGGCTCAAACAGCGCGCGCGCCATCAAGAAACTGCCTTTTAAGGAGGACTACAGAATATGAGTATCTATACGAAAACCGGGGACAGAGGGACCACGTCTCTCATGAATGGGATCAGCGTTTCCAAGTCAGACGACCGCATTGAACTGCTTGGTACAATTGATGAGCTGAACAGCCATATCGGTCTTGCAAAGGTACTGGCTGATACCGCTCTGAAAGACCAGCTCTCCCATATACAGAAAAATCTTATGAAGATCATGGCCGGCGTAGCTGACCCCCGCTGTATGGATTACCGTTTCTCCGCAGATGAAACTTCTGCACTGGAGCAGGAGATCGACCGGCTCGAAAATTCCTTCCCCCGCGCCAAGGAGTTCGTCCTTTACGGCGGGTGCGAACAGTCTGCAAGGCTGGACGTGGCAAGAGCTGTGACCAGACGCGCCGAGCGCCGCTTCCGCAAGGTGGAGCAGAATTACGGCGCTGACGCCAAAGCGGTCCAATATGTAAACCGCCTGTCTGATTATCTGTACATGTGCGCCAGATATGCCGATTACAGAGCAGAACACGAGAAAGCAGATAAGATACAGGATCAGGTTGTAAGGAATATCATGAAGAATATTTGAAAAGGATGTGTTGATATGCCATCACCACTGCAGAACAAAGAGTATACCATTGATGATATCTACGCCCTGCCGGACGGACAGCGGGCAGAGCTGATCGACGGCCAGATGTACATGATGGCGCCGCCCTCGCGGAGACATCAGCAGATACTTCTGTCTCTCGGCCGCAAGATTGCTGACTATATTGACAGAAAAGGCGGCTCCTGTGAGGTAGATATCGCTCCATTTGCCGTATTTCTGAATGCAGATGACAGGAATTATGTCGAGCCGGATATCAGTGTCATATGCGATTCCGCCAAGCTCACAGACAAGGGCTGTGCAGGCGCCCCGGACTGGATCATTGAAATCGTCTCACCGGGCAGCCGGCGGATGGACTACTACACGAAGCTGTTCAAATACCGCACTGCCGGCGTCCGGGAGTACTGGATCGTTGATCCGGAGAAAAGCCGGGTCACGGTTTATTCGTTCGAATCCGATGACACCGCAGAATATACGTTCTCAGAGGCTGTCAAAACCGGGATCTATGACGATCTGCAGATCGACTTCAGCTCAATAAACATCTAAAACAAAAAAGACTGCCGCCCCGGTGGTGTGGATTGATCATCACACTGCCGGGGCGGCTTTTGCTCCTTTTTATTTAACGCTCTCCGATTTAATACTCACCGACCACTGTTGTCTTGATCAGATTCGTATTTCCCGGTCTGCCGAGCGGAACGCCTGCCGTGAGTACGACCACATCCCCCTCCTCAACATATCCTTCACGCTCTGCCGCCTCTGTCGCGTGCAGGAAAAGGATTTCCATGCTGTACTCTTCCCGGATATGGACCGGCGACACGCCCCAGGACATATTGAGCTGACGGCATGTGCACTCATCCGGCGAACAGCCCACGATCTGGCATCCCGGCCTGTACTTTGAGATCATCCTAGCCGTGTGCCCGGACTTGCTGACAGTGATGATCGCCTTTGCGTCCAGATCAATGGCAGTCATACATGTTGCATGGGAAATCGCGGTGGTCATATCCGGCTTTTCCTCTTTCTGCCGCACGCTGAAAAGCTGGCTGTACGGGATGTCACTCTCGGTACGCACTGCGATCTTTACCATTGTACGAAGGGCTTCCACAGGATATTTCCCTGCCGCCGTCTCCCCGGACAGCATGATCGCGCTCGTCCCCTGGTAGATAGCATTTGCCACGTCTGTCGTCTCGGCACGAGTCGGTCTCGGATTCTTCATCATGGAATCCAGCATCTGCGTAGCTGTGATAACCTGCTTCCCTGCATTGTAAACCTTTGTAATGATTTTCTTCTGGATGACAGGCACTTCCTCCAGCGGGATCTCCACTCCCATATCCCCCCGGGCAACCATGATCCCGTCTGCCGCCTCGATAATACTGTCAATATTGTTGACTCCCTGCTGGTTTTCTATTTTTGCAATAATATTGATCTGTTCGCCGCCATTCTCCCGAAGCAGCTTACGGATTTCCTCCACGTCATCTGCCGTCCTCGTAAATGACGCTGCTATAAAATCAAAGCCTTCCCGGATGCCGAAAAGGATATCCTCCCTGTCTTTTTCACTGATAAAAGGCATACTGACATCATTTCCCGGAAGATTGATCCCTTTTCTGTTGGAAACCGTACCGCCGTTCTTCACGATACAGTTTACATCCTTTCCTTCTATACTCACGACCTCAAGACCGATAAGGCCGTCATCTATGAGAACGCTGTCGCCGGGTTTTACATCCTTATATAGATCTTCGTAAGTGACAGATACTCTTTCCTGCGTCCCTTCGATATCATCAGGAGTCAGGGTAAACACCTGCCCCTCTTCCAGCTCGATCTTCCCTTCTGCAAATGTTTTGATACGGATCTCAGGTCCTTTTGTATCCAGAAGCGCCGCAACATATTTTCCCTGACGCTTCCTGATCTCCTTCAACTTATCAAGACGCTCTTTCTGCTCCGGGTGTGTGCCGTGCGAAAAATTGAAACGCGCAACATCCATCCCTTCCCTGACCAAAGTCTCCATCACGTCACCCTGATCAGTGGACGGTCCGAGCGTACATATAATCTTTGTCTTCCGCATGTTTCTTTCCTCCTGTAAGCGCTTTACTACTTTCTTATTTATTGTATCACACGAATGGTCTTCCTGCATTGAGAATCCCGTTTCTTTTCATATTTTTTACATTGTAAAACTATTTACAAATTTTTATTTTCTGGTATAATCCAATGAGTTAGTTTTGATTAACCTAAGTTATACTCATCAAACTCAGGAGGTAATTTACATGTCGGAAAAAATTTTGTCGGCGGTATCGATCTTACTGCTTATTTTTTGTATGCTTGCACTGTTAAAACGCTCCGCCCTTCCACAAAAGCATCGGATCTTCAGGTATCTCTCGCGTCTGCACGCGCCCTGCGGCATCCTTCTTCTCATCGCAGGCTTATTTCACGGCATCCTGGCCGGAAGCACCACTGATATAAATACCGTCGCCATGATAACAGGAAAACTCACATGGTTCCTGATCCTGGCGCTTATAATACTCTCTCTTCTGAAAAAGAAGACCGGACATATCCTGTGGCGGAAGCTGCATATTAGTCTTGCGGTTTCTGTCTCGATCCTTACAATGATCCACATAGGATTTACAGCTGGTTTCTAAAACTATTTCATTCATCTTTAGTCTAAGGTTTTCTTGCAGGCGCTCGCTTTTTCTTCTATAATGTAAAACAGACTGCCAGTATACACAAAATTTTCTGTATGCCGGCAGTGCGGAGATATCGCAGCCCGAATCCTCCAGCTATACTGATGAAAAATATAGAAGAAAGAAGTGATCCCCTTGCAGCAGACTCATATTCAGGAAAATCCATTAGGTTGTCAGAGCATCCCCTCACTTTTGAAGGGATTCGCCATCCCCAGCATCATTGCCATGCTCGTCAGCTCGCTTTATAACATTGTCGACCAGATTTTCATAGGTCAGGGTGTCGGTTATCTTGGCAATGCCGCCACAAACGTAGCATACCCTCTCACCACGATCTGCCTTGCCATCGCGCTGCTGATCGGCATTGGAAGCGCATCCAGATTTTCCCTTTATCTCGGTGCAGGCGAGAAAGAAAAAGCAGAAAAAACAGTCGGAAACGGCATCTGCATGATGGCAGCTTTCGGACTTATCTATGCCATCGCGGTAGAGATTTTTATGGTCCCGCTGCTCACTGCCTTCGGGGCAACTGCTGAGATCATGCCCTACGCAGAGACTTACTCCCGCATTGTTGCCATAGGAATGCCTTTTCTCATCATAACCAACGGCATGAGCAACCTCGCCCGCGCGGACGGCAGCCCGAAATACTCTATGACCTCCATGCTGATCGGCGCCGTGATCAATACGATATTAGATCCGATTTTTATCTTTGTATTTCATCTCGGAGTCGCCGGCGCGGCGTGGGCAACTATTATCGGACAATTCTTTTCCTTTATCTTTGCTGTGATGTATATCCGGAAATTCAAAAATATACGCCTCTCGCGCAAAGACATTGGTCTCTCGGTAAAGGAATGCCTCCAGACCGCTTCTCTGGGGATGAGTAATAGTTTAAACCAGGTTGCCATTACGTTTGTTCAGATCGTTCTGAACAACTCTCTCACCTATTACGGCTCGATGTCCGCTTATGGAAAAGAAATTCCTTTAGCCGCATGCGGTATTGTCATGAAGACAAACGCCATTCTGCTGGCAATTATTATCGGCATCTCACAAGGTTCGCAGCCTATCATCGGCTTTAACTACGGCGCGCGGCAGTATGACCGGGTACGGAAGACTTATAAACTTGCCATTACTGCAAACCTCGCTGTTTCCGCAGCGGGATTCATCCTGTTCCAGTTCTTCCCGTATCAGATCATTTCGCTTTTCGGCACTGGAGAACCGGCTTATTTTGAGTTTTCCATACATTTTATGAGAATCTTCCTGTTTATGGTGATTGTCAACGGCGTACAGCTTATATCTTCTAACTTTTTTGCCGCGATCGGGAAGCCTCTTAAAGGTCTTCTCCTTTCCATGACAAGACAGGTATTTTTCCTGATCCCCCTAGTCCTGATCCTGCCCCTGTTCATGGGGCTGAACGGAATACTGTATGCAGGTCCTGCAGCTGACAGCATTGCGTTCATTGTCACAGTCACACTGATTTCCAGAGAGCTCAGCAAAATGAAGCATCTGGAAGCAGAACAGGCCGGCGTATCATAGCCGGCCTGCTTTTTATGTGGTTTTCCTGTATATACTCTTCTTATATGCACAGTATAAGATCCCGATCACCAGCCCGAGCAGCGCCGGGCATATCCACCCAAATCCGTTTTCCGCAAAAGGCAGAAAATCCCTTACCGCTTCTGCCGTTTTTTCCAGGCGGAGCGCAGATAATACCTGACCGGGCAGTGCATTGATAAAATCAACCGCTGCTGCCGCCGCGGTAAACCCTGTCACCCATCTGTATACTCTGCCGTCATTCCCAAAAAGACGTCCGAACAGAGTGAGCAGGATCAGAGTGATCGCCAGCGGATACAGAAACAGGAGCACCGGCTTGGACCAGGATACGATCGCGTCAAGCCCCAGGTTTGCAATGAGGAAAGACAGTGTACTGAACAGGACTGCCCATTTCCGATAAGACGGACCTTTCGGAAATATTTTCTGGAACGTCTCGCCGCAGCTTGTGATCAGTCCTACCGCCGTCTTCAGACACGCCAATGTAACGGTAGCCGCAAGGATGACAGCTCCTGCCGGTCCGAAATAGTGTCCTGCGATCAGGGCAAGCGCCTCGCCGCCGTTAGAGGAGGGCGGAAACACTCCCCGGCTCTGGGCTCCCACCACAGTGACCAGCACATAGATGACAGCCATCAGTACCGAGCTCAGAATCCCGGAACGCACCGTATTTTTCGCTACGTCTCCCGGGTTTTCTACTCCCAGGTCTCTGATCACATTTACCACGATAATCCCAAAAGCAAGCCCTGCCAGCGCATCCATTGTATTATAGCCTTCGAGAAATCCCTGATAGAATGCCCCCGCAGCATAAGCACCCTCCGGTGCCGCCCCGGAAATACTCCCCATCGGGGAAAGCAGTGCCCGGATAACCAAAAGCCCCAGAAAGAGCAGAAAAAGCGGATTTAATACTTTACCGATCCACGTCAATATCTCTCCCGGACGCAGCGAAAAGAACAGCACTGCGGCAAAAAACAAAAGCGAGAATACTGCCAGCACAGCTGTCTGCATACTATCCGGGATGATCCGTTCCACGCCCACCGTATACGCGACTGTAGCACATCGGGGTATGGCAAAAAAGGGCCCTATCGTAAGATAGAGAATACAGGTAAAAAATTTCCCATACCTTCTACCCACGCGGCTGCTCAACCCCATCAGCCCGTCCTCCCGGCTGATCCCCAGCGCCGCAACACCCAGAAGGGGCAGCCCCACTCCGGTAATGAGAAAACCAGCCGCCGCCTGCCACATATTGCTCCCCGACAGCTGCCCCATAGAAACGGGGAAAATAAGGTTCCCGGCTCCGAAAAACATGCCAAAAAGCATGCTCGCCACAAAAACCGTTTCTTTTCCGTTCAATGATCTTTTCATAAGTTCCTCCGGTCTTTATATTTATAATCTCTCGGAATCTTAATCCCTTGATTTATAAGGGCCTTGGATTCCTTTTT
>ERZ791922.403-NODE-403-length-28865-cov-35.552239_pt1 | contig 28865 bp, 37 predicted proteins | sample MGYA00510134_ERZ791922 | MGnify/ENA primary metagenome ERZ791922 (study PRJEB30046, sample SAMN00792101) | human gut metagenome | study: EMG produced TPA metagenomics assembly of the A metagenome-wide association study of gut microbiota in type 2...
AAGACTAAAATCTACTTTTGTGTATTCAAAGTGGAAATAAACTTTTCACTTCAGCTATGTAAAAAAAATAAAAAAAAATAAAAAAAGTACTTGCATTATTGGAAATCATTGTGTATACTGATAACTGCTGTGACATGATAGCAATGAAGCGCGAGGTTGCTGCTTTGATTAGCAGGTTTTCCGTGGAGCGAATGTCAAGTTAGGAAACTGACGACAAGTCACTGTACAGAGTTCAATAACCATCTTGGGATGGGCGTGTGAAGAGATGTCTTAGGACACACACGGAGATGTGTACAGTCGCCGCTTGTCGTACTGCATAATTGAGTACGAATAGGAGGAGACTTTTTTTATGGCAAATCAGGTAATGAGAATCACATTAAAAGCTTATGATCATCAGTTAGTAGATGCATCCGCAGCAAAAATCATCGACACTGTTAAGAAGAACGGTGCAAAGGTAAGCGGACCGGTTCCGCTTCCGACAAAAAAAGAGGTTGTAACAATCTTAAGAGCTGTTCACAAATACAAAGATTCCAGAGAACAGTTCGAGCAGAGAACTCATAAGAGACTCATCGATATCATGACACCTACTCAGAAAACTGTAGACGCACTTTCCAGACTGGAAATGCCGGCAGGTGTTCACATCGATATCAAAATGAAAACAAAATAAGCAGTACCCGGTACTGCTTGCTGGCTGGCTCAGGTCAGTCGGCACATGAACAAGGTAAGTTCACTCGGGATTCCGAGTGCTTCAAAAACTATATGATTACCCGTCAGGGCAATCCGCTATAAGGAGGAAAATGTAATGAAGAAAGCTATCTTAGCTACAAAAGTCGGAATGACTCAGATCTTCAATGAAGATGGTCTTCTGATTCCGGTAACAGTTTTACAGGCTGGTCCGTGTGTGGTAACTCAGGTTAAGACTGAAGACAACGACGGATATGCAGCAGTTCAGGTTGGTTTTGGTGAGATCAGAGAGAGACTGGTCAACAAACCGGAAAAAGGCCACTTTGAAAAAGCGGGCGTTGATGTAAAGAGATTCCTGAAAGAGTTCAGATTCGACAACGCTGCTGAATATCAGGTAGGACAGGAAATTAAGGCTGACATCTTTGCTGCAGGCGATCATATCGATGCAACTGCAATCTCAAAAGGTAAAGGCTTCCAGGGTGCGATCAAGAGACACGGACAGTCCAGAGGACCTATGGCTCACGGTTCCAAATATCACCGTCATGCAGGTTCCAACGGCGCTGCATCTGATCCGAGTAAAGTATTCAAGGGCAAAAAGATGCCAGGTCAGATGGGAAATGTTCAGGTAACTGTACAGAACCTTGAGATCGTACGCGTAGATACAGAGAATAATTTACTGTTAGTTAAAGGTGCTGTTCCAGGACCTAAGAAATCTCTGGTGACCATCAAAGAATCAGTAAAGTCTTTATAATTGAGAAAGGAGGAGCATCAGAATGGCAAACGTAACTGTTTATAATATGGAAGGCAATGAAGTTGGAACAATGGAACTGAACGATGCAGTGTTCGGCGTAGAGATCAACGAGCATCTGGTTCACCTTGCTGTTGTTCGTCAGCTTGCAAATAAACGCCAGGGTACTCAGAAAGCAAAAACTCGTTCTGAAGTAAGCGGCGGCGGAAGAAAACCGTGGAGACAGAAAGGAACAGGTCATGCAAGACAGGGTTCCATCCGTGCACCACAGTGGACTGGCGGCGGTGTTGTATTCGCTCCGGTTCCGAGAGACTATGAAGTAAAAATGAACAAAAAAGAAAGAAGAGCAGCTCTGAAATCCGCTCTTACTTCTAAAGTTCAGGATAATAAACTGGTAGTTGTTGACAGCCTTGCACTTGCAGAGGTTAAGACAAAAGAAATGCAGAGAGTGCTTACAAACCTGAAAGCTGAGAAAGCTCTGGTTATCACAGCTTCTGATGATAAGAACGTAGTACTTTCCGCAAGAAACATCGCTGATGTACAGACTGCAACTGTAAACACTATGAACGTATACGATGTTATGAAACACAATACTGTAGTGGTTACTAAAGATGCAGTAGTATCCATTGAGGAGGTGTACGCATAATGGCAGATATCAAATATTATGACGTAATCCTGAAACCTGTGATTACAGAGAAATCCATGAACATCATGGGTGAGAAAAAATATACATTCCTCGTACATCCGGAAGCAAACAAAGCTCAGATCAAAGAAGCTGTTGAAAAGATGTTTGAAGGAACAAAAGTTAAGAGCGTAAACACCATGAACAACGATGGTAAAAAGAAACGCCGCGGTATGGTTGTTGGAAAAACAGCCAAGACCAAAAAGGCAATCGTAGCTCTCACAGAGGAAAGCAAAGATATCGAGATCTTCGAGGGACTTTGATCCAAAACGATAGCCTGACTATGTGCACGAAAGCACGATAACAAATTCGAAAGGAGAAACACCATGGGAATTAAGACCTATAACCCATATACACCGTCAAGAAGACATATGACTGGTTCCGACTTCTCTGAGATCACAACAAGCACCCCAGAGAAATCCTTAGTAGTGTCTTTAAAGAAAAATGCCGGACGTAACAACCAGGGCAAGATCACAGTAAGACACCGCGGAGGCGGAAGCAGAAGAAAATACAGAATCATCGACTTCAAGAGAAGAAAAGATGGTATCCCGGCAACAGTTAAAACAATTGAGTACGATCCGAACAGAACAGCAAACATCGCTCTGATCTGCTATGCAGACGGCGAGAAAGCTTACATCCTTGCTCCGGAAGGACTTAAGGTTGGACAGAAGGTTATGAACGGACCGGAGGCAGAAATCCGTGTTGGTAACTGCCTGCCGCTGGAACTTATCCCGGTTGGTACCATGATCCACAACATTGAGCTTCATCCTGGAAAGGGCGGACAGATGGTTCGTTCTGCTGGAAACGGCGCTCAGTTAATGGCTAAAGAAGGCAAATATGCAACATTAAGATTACCGTCAGGTGAAATGAGAATGGTTCCGCTTGTATGCCGCGCAACAATCGGTGAAGTTGGAAACGGAGACCACAACCTTGTAAACATCGGTAAAGCTGGACGTAAACGTCACATGGGAATCAGACCTACAGTTCGTGGTTCTGTAATGAACCCGAATGACCATCCGCACGGTGGTGGTGAAGGAAAGACCGGTATCGGCCGTCCGGGTCCGTGCACACCATGGGGCAAACCTGCTCTTGGTCTGAAGACCAGAAAGAAAAACAAACAGTCCAACAAGCTCATCGTAAGAAGACGCGATGGAAAAGCTTTAGCGAAATAATAAGGAGGGTACAGAATGTCTCGTTCATTGAAAAAAGGACCTTTCGCAGATGCAAGCCTGCTGAAAAAGGTTGACGCTATGAATGCTGCAAACGATAAATCCGTGATCAAAACATGGTCACGTCGTTCCACCATCTTCCCTTCCTTCGTAGGACATACAATCGCTGTCCATGACGGAAGAAAGCACGTTCCGGTATACGTTACAGAGGATATGGTAGGACATAAACTCGGTGAGTTCGTTGCAACAAGAACTTACAGAGGACACGGAAAAGACGAGAAGAAATCCGGTGTCAGATAATTTGTGAGACTGTAGCGGCAGTTCGCAGATAAAATAAGAATATTCGCCTGGTCACCGGACATCAGTGAAGGGTGGCCACGGTGATTCCCATAGATGATTGATTACGAGAAAGGAGGCACTTTAAAATGGCAAAGGGACATAGAAGCCAGATTAAGAGAGCCAGAAATGAGAATAATAAAGAGACAAGACCGTCTGCAAAATTATCTTATGCAAGAGTTTCTGTTCAGAAAGCATGCTATGTATTAGATGCGATCCGTGGCAAAGATGTGCAGACAGCACTTGGTATCCTCACATATAACCCGAGATATGCTTCCAGCGTTCTCAAAAAGCTGCTTGAGTCAGCAATCGCAAACGCTGAGAACAACAACGGTATGAGCGCAGAAAACCTCTACATTGCAGAGTGCTATGCAAACAAAGGACCTACAATGAAGCGGATTCAGCCAAGAGCACAGGGTAGAGCTTACAGAATCGAGAAGAGAACAAGCCATATCACCATCGTGCTGGATGAAAGATAAGGAGGAAGAGCATGGGACAGAAAGTTAATCCACATGGCCTTAGAGTCGGTATTATTAAGGATTGGGATTCCAGATGGTATGCTGAAGCAGACTTCGCAGATTATCTGGTTGAAGACTACAATATCAGAACATTTTTGAAGAAAAAACTGTACAGCGCAGGTGTTTCCAAGATTGAGATCGAAAGAGCATCTGACAGAGTTAAGATCATCATCTACACTGCTAAACCGGGTATCGTAATCGGTAAAGGCGGATCTGAGATCGAAAAAGTAAAAGCTGAGCTTCAGAAATATACAGATAAAAAACTGATCGTTGACATCAAAGAAGTGAAAAGACCGGACAGAGATGCACAGCTTGTTGCAGAGAACATCGCACTTCAGCTTGAGAACCGTATTTCTTTCCGTCGTGCAATGAAATCTACAATGCAGAGAACAATGAAAGCCGGAGCAAAGGGAATCAAAACATCCGTATCCGGACGTCTTGGCGGAGCTGATATGGCTCGTACAGAGTTCTACAGCGAAGGAACTATTCCGCTTCAGACACTTCGTGCTGACATCGACTATGGCTTCGCAGAAGCAGACACAACTTACGGTAAAGTTGGCGTAAAAGCTTGGGTCTACAATGGTGAAGTACTTCCCACAAAAGGAACTAAGGAAGGGAGCGATAAATAATGTTAATGCCAAAAAGAGTAAAACGTCGTAAACAATTCCGTGGCTCCATGAGAGGTAAAGCCCTTAGAGGTAACAAAATCAATTATGGTGAATTCGGTCTTGTTGCTACCGAACCGTGCTGGATCAGATCTAATCAGATCGAGGCAGCCCGTATTGCCATGACACGTTACATCAAACGTGGTGGTCAGGTTTGGATTAAGATTTTCCCAGATAAACCAGTAACAGCGAAACCAGCAGAAACACGTATGGGTTCCGGTAAAGGTTCCCTGGAATACTGGGTAGCAGTTGTTAAGCCAGGACGTGTAATGTTTGAGATTGCAGGCGTATCCGAAGAGGTTGCCCGTGAAGCATTACGTCTTGCAATGCACAAGTTACCATGTAAATGTAAAATCGTTTCTCGTGCAGACTTAGAAGGCGGTGATAACAGTGAAAATTAATAAATTCGTGGAAGATTTAAAAGCAAAATCAGCTGCAGAATTAAACGAAGAATTAGTAGCTGCTAAGAAAGAACTTTTTAACCTGAGATTTCAGAATGCAACTAATCAATTAGACAATACAAGCCGGATCAAAGAGGTTCGTAAGAATATTGCCAGAATCCAGACAGTAATCACTGAGCAGGCAAACGCTGCGAAATAGTGAATATAGGAGGACAGAATCGTGGAAAGAAATCTGAGAAAAACCCGTGTGGGTAAGGTTGTCAGCAATAAGATGGACAAGACCATCGTAGTTGCAATTGAAGACCATGTAAAACATCCTCTTTACAAAAAAATCGTGAAGAGAACATATAAATTAAAAGCTCATGATGAACAGAATGAGTGCAATATCGGTGATACCGTAAAAGTTATGGAAACCAGACCGCTGTCCAAGGACAAAAGATGGAGACTGGTTGAGATCGTAGAGAAAGCTAAATAAGGAGGAAACCAGTATGATTCAGCAGGAAACTAGATTAAAAGTTGCCGATAACACTGGTGCAAAAGAAATCCTTTGTATTCGTGTTATGGGTGGCTCTACAAGAAGATATGCAAATATCGGCGACACTATCGTTGCTACTGTTAAAGATGCAACACCAGGCGGCGTTGTTAAAAAAGGTGACGTAGTAAAAGCTGTTGTTGTTCGTTCCAAAAAAGGCGCTCGTCGTAAAGACGGATCCTACATCCGTTTCGATGAAAATGCAGCCGTAATCATTAAAGACGATTTAACTCCGAGAGGAACTCGTATCTTTGGACCAGTTGCCAGAGAGCTTCGTGAGAAAAAATTCATGAAGATCGTTTCCTTAGCTCCGGAAGTATTATAGGAGGGTGCCTAATGTCAGCTATGAAGATTAAAAAAGGCGACACTGTTAAAGTAATCGCTGGAAAAGATAAAGGCAAAGAGGGCAAAGTCCTTGCCGTTAACGTAAAAGACAACACCGTGATCGTTGAAAACGTCAACATGGTTACTAAGCACAGCAAACCATCTGCAGCAAACCAGGCAGGCGGAATCACAAAGAAAGAAGCCGCTCTTCATGTATCTAACGTGATGCTGGTAGTAGACGGAAAAGCAACCAGAGTCGGATTCAAGATGGACGGAGACAAAAAAGTCCGTGTTGCAAAAGCAACAGGCGAGGTTATCGATAAATAAGAGAGGAGGCATGACAGGTGAGTAGATTAAAAGAACTTTACAAAAATGAGATCATGGACAACATGACCAAAAAATTCGGATACAAAAACGTTATGGAAGTGCCGAAGCTCGAAAAGATCGTTATCAACATGGGTGTTGGTGAAGCTAAGGAGAACGCTAAGCTTCTCGACGCTGCTATCGCAGATATGGAGCTTATCACAGGTCAGAAAGCCGTTGCAACAAAGGCTAAAAAATCTGTGGCTAACTTCAAAATCAGAGAGGGTATGCCGATCGGCTGTAAAGTAACATTAAGAGGAGAGAAGATGTACGAGTTCGCTGATCGTCTGATCAACCTTGCACTTCCTCGTGTACGTGACTTCCGTGGTGTAAACCCGAACGCATTCGACGGCAGAGGAAACTACGCTCTTGGTATCAAAGAGCAGCTGATCTTCCCTGAAGTTGAGTACGATAAAGTAGACAAGGTAAGAGGTATGGACATCATCTTCGTTACAACAGCGAAGACTGACGAGGAAGCTCGTGAGCTCCTGACACAGTTCAACATGCCTTTTGCTAAATAAGGAGGAGAATTTAAATGGCTAAAACAGCAATGAAAATCAAACAGCAGCGCAAACAGAAATTCTCCACAAGAGAATACAGCCGCTGCAGAATTTGCGGTCGTCCGCACGCTTACTTAAGAAAATACGGTATCTGCCGTATCTGCTTCCGTGAACTGGCTTACAAAGGTCAGATCCCGGGCGTAAAGAAAGCATCCTGGTAATTATTTTATAAAAATATATCATGTAAAGTCTGAAAAGAAAATTAGAGGAGGAAACTAACATGACAATGAGCGATCCGATTGCAGATATGCTTACAAGAATCCGTAACGCTAACACTGCAAAACATGACACAGTAGATGTTCCGGCATCCAAAATGAAAATTGCTATCGCAAATATTCTTCTTGACGAGGGATATATTGCAAAGTATGATTTAGTAGAAGACGGTGTTATCAAAACACTTCATATCACACTGAAATACGGTGAGACTAAAAACGACAAGATCATCACAGGTCTGAAGAGAATTTCCAAACCGGGTCTTCGTGTATACGCAGGCAAGGACGAGCTGCCGAGAGTACTTGGCGGACTTGGAATCGCAATCATTTCCACAAACAAGGGCGTTATCACTGACAAAGAGGCTCGTAAGCTTCATGTCGGCGGAGAAGTTCTTGCATTCGTATGGTAGGCCGAAAGCAACTTAATGAATACAAGCCGTCAGGCACAGCATGAATTTAGTGCGAGGTCCATCCCGAACCTTAACGAGCCCAACTGTAGTGCAGGCGAGTTTAGTTGAGGGATGCGTGTAAATTTGTGATATCTTAAAATTAAAATAAAGATATAAACACTGAAAACAGAGAGGAGGATATCTCCTCTCCGACAATCTAAGTAAGGAGGACAATATTATGTCACGTATCGGCAGACTTCCGGTAGCTATTCCTGCAGGCGTTGAAGTAAATGTTGCAGCAGGCAATGTAGTGACCGTTAAAGGGCCAAAGGGAACACTTGAAAGAGCGCTTCCTACAGAAATGGAAATCAAAGTAGAAGATGGTCATGTAGTTGTTACAAGACCAAACGATCTGAAAAAAATGAAAGCTTTGCACGGTTTAACAAGAAGCCTTATCCAGAACATGGTAACAGGTGTAAACGAAGGCTACACAAAAGAGCTTGAGGTAAACGGTGTAGGTTATAGAGCTCAGAAGCAGGGCAAAAAGCTTGTGCTTTCTCTTGGATATTCTCACCCGGTAGAGATGGAAGATCCTGAAGGAATCGAGTCCAAAGTTGATGGAAACAAGATCATTGTTTCCGGTATCAGCAAAGAAAAAGTTGGTCAGTTTGCAGCAGAGATCAGAGATAAGAGAAGACCGGAGCCATATAAGGGCAAGGGAATCAAATATGCTGACGAAGTGATCAGACGTAAAGTCGGTAAGACCGGTAAGAAATAAATAAGGAGAGTGAGAACATGATTAAGAAAGCATCCAGAGCGGAAATTCGTGAAAAGAAACATAGAAGACTCCGTCATCATCTGAATGGAACAGCAACTACTCCAAGACTGGCAGTATTCCGTTCCAACAAGCATATCTATGCACAGATTATTGATGACAGCGTGGGAAAAACTTTAGTATCAGCTTCTACTCTTCAGAAAGATGTAAAAGCAGAGCTTGAGCATACAGACGATGTAAAAGCAGCAGCATATCTTGGAACTGTAATCGGTAAGAAAGCAGTTGAAGCAGGTATCGAGAGCGTAGTTTTCGACAGAGGAGGCTACATTTACCACGGAAAAATTAAAGCATTAGCAGACGCAGCAAGAGAAGCTGGACTGAAATTCTAAAAGGGAGGAAAAAGACACATGAAACATAATCTTATTGATGCTAGTCAGTTAGAATTAGAAGATAAAGTAGTGTCAATCAAACGTGTTACCAAGGTTGTTAAAGGTGGCCGTAACTTCCGTTTCACAGCTTTGGTTGTTGTAGGTGACGGCAACGGACATGTTGGTGCAGGTTTAGGAAAGGCAGCTGAAATTCCGGAAGCGATCCGCAAAGGAAAAGAAGATGCTATGAAAAAACTGGTAACAGTAGCAAGAGACGAGAACGGTTCTATCACACATGACTTCGTAGGCAAATTCGGAAGCGCTGAGATGCTTCTGAAACGTGCTCCGGAAGGTACTGGTGTAATCGCCGGAGGTCCGGCACGTGCCGTAATCGAGCTTGCAGGTATCAAGAACATCCGTACAAAATGTATGGGCTCCAGAAATAAACAGAATGTTGTCCTGGCTACCATCGAAGGTCTCAGCCAGCTGAAGACTCCGGAAGAAGTTGCTAAACTTCGCGGAAAATCTGTAGATGAGATTCTGGCATAAGGAGGAAACGAAAAATGGCAGATACAATTAAGGTTACATTAGTAAAGTCTCCAATCGGTGCAGTTCCGAAACACAAAAAGACTGTAGTTGCTATGGGACTTACAAAAATGCATAAAACAGTTGAAATGCCGGATAATGCTGCAACAAGAGGAATGATCAAACAGGTTCAGCATCTGGTAAAAGTTGAAGAGTAATTCTACACAGTATAGATAATAAAAGGAGGTGCCAAACATGGATTTATCAAACCTGAGACCTGCAGAAGGTTCCAAGCACAGTGATAACTTCAGAAGAGGCCGTGGACATGGTTCCGGAAACGGAAAGACAGCCGGAAAAGGACATAAAGGACAGTTAGCACGTTCCGGACACAAGAAACCGGGATTTGAAGGTGGACAGATGCCTTTATACAGACGTCTTCCGAAGAGAGGCTTCAAAAACAGAAACTCCAAAGAGATCATTGCAATCAATGTTGACGTTCTGAATCGTTTTGAGGACGGAGCAGAGGTTACAGCCGAGAGTCTGCTGGAAAGCCGTGCAATTTCCAAAATCGGCGACGGTGTAAAGATTCTTGGAAACGGTGAGCTGACTAAGAAACTTAACGTAAAAGTGAACGCTGTCAGCGAGACCGCAAAAGCTAAAATTGAAGCTGCTGGTGGTACAGTAGAGGTGATTTAATGTTTGAAACTCTCAAAAGTCTCTTTAGAGTAAAAGAGATGCGTCGTAAGCTGTTTTACGTGATCGGAATGATCTTTGTCATCCGAATCGGATCTCAGCTTCCTGTTCCGGGTGTGGACAGCGACGTATTCAGACAGTGGTTTCAGAGCAACACCGGGGACGCATTTAACTTCTTTGATGCGTTCACCGGCGGCTCCTTTGAGAGTATGTCTATATTTGCTCTGAACATTACACCATATATTACATCATCCATTATCATTCAGCTTCTTACAATTGCCATCCCTGCTCTGGAAGAAATGCACAGAGACGGTGAAGAGGGAAGAAAGAAGATGACAGCAATTACCCGTTATGTAACGGTTGGTCTTGCTCTGTTTGAGTCTATTGCAATGACAATCGGTTTTGCAAGAGGAAACATTGTTCAGGACATGAACATTCTTAAGGGTATTGTTGTAGTAGTATCTCTGACAGCAGGATCTGCTATGCTGATGTGGATTGGTGAGCGTATCACAGAAAAAGGAATCGGAAACGGTATTTCTATTGTACTTGCAGTAAATATTGTGTCCAGAATCCCAAGTGATATGGTAACTCTGTATGAGAACTTTATTAAAGGCAAAACAATTGCCAAGGGAATGCTTGCAGGTGTGATCATTCTTGCAGTTATTCTTGTGGTAGTGGTATTTGTTCTTATTCTCAACGGAGCTGAAAGAAGAATTCCGGTACAGTATTCCAAGAAGATGGTTGGAAGAAAGCTTGTTGGCGGTCAGACAAACCATATTCCTCTGAAAGTAAACACTGCCGGAGTTATCCCGATCATTTTTGCTTCTTCCATTATGTCTTTCCCGGGACTGATTGCTCAGTTTGCAGGCAAAGCAAATGGTACAGGAATCGGAAGTGAAATTTTGAAGGGGCTGTCTTCCAGTAACTGGTGTGATCCGTCTCAGCTGAAATACAGCTGGGGCCTGATCGTATATATTGTTCTCTGTGTATTCTTTGCATATTTCTATACTTCCATTACCTTTAATCCACTGGAAGTTGCAGATAATATCAAGAAACAGGGCGGCTTTATTCCGGGTATCCGTCCGGGTAAACCAACATCCGATTATCTGGAGAAACTCCTGACTTACATTATATTTATAGGCGCAGTTGGCCTGATCATCGTGGCAGTTATTCCGTTCTTCTTTAACGGTATCTTTAAGGCTCAGGTTTCCTTTGGAGGAACCTCACTTATTATCGTTGTAGGTGTTGTCCTTGAGACTGTGAAACAGATTGAATCTCAGTTGCTTGTCCGCAACTATAAAGGCTTTCTGGCTAACTAGTGCGCAAATTTATTGTCAGCAATGAAGTTGTGCACAGGAAATGAAGGTTGCGGTGTGCTTCTGCATGCTGCAGCCATTTTAAGTTATCAGGGATAAATCAGGACAGCGCCTTATTGCTGCCTGTTTGTCCTGGAATATAAGGAGGGTATGATTATGAGGATTATTATGCTGGGTGCGCCGGGTGCCGGAAAAGGAACTCAGGCAAAAAAAATTGCTGAGAAATATGGAATTCCCCATATTTCCACAGGAGACATTTTCCGTGCAAACATCAAAAACGGCACGGAGCTTGGCAAAAAAGCAAAAACCTATATGGATCAGGGGCTTCTTGTACCTGATGAACTGACCTGTGATCTTGTAGTAGACAGAATCCAGCAGGATGATGCAAAGAACGGCTATGTTCTTGACGGTTTTCCGAGAACCATTCCTCAGGCAGAATGTCTGACAGAGGCTCTTGAGAAACTGGGAAGCAAGATCGACTTTGCCATTGATGTGGATGTTCCGGATGAAAACATCGTAAACCGTATGGGCGGAAGACGCGCCTGCCTGAAATGCGGAGCTACTTATCATCTTGTTTATGCGGCTCCCAAGACAGAAGGCGTATGCGATACCTGCGGAGAGAAACTGGTTCTTCGTGACGATGACCAGCCGGAAACTGTTCAGAAGCGTCTGAACGTATACCACGAGCAGACACAGCCTCTGATCGATTACTATACAGAGCAGGGTGTATTAAAAACAGTAGACGGAACACGTTCTCTGGATGAAGTATTCCAGGAAATCGTGGGAGTTTTAGGAGAATAAAAAATGTCAGTTTCAATTAAGTCAGAACATGAAATAGAGCTTATGAGACATGCCGGTCATTTACTGGAAAAGGTCCACAATGAACTGGCTGCTCATATCAGACCGGGAATCAGCACCAAGGAACTGGACCGTATCGGAGAGGAAATGATCCGCTCTCTGGGCTGTACTCCGAATTTTCTGAATTATAACGGATTTCCGGGATCTTTCTGTATCAGCATCAATGATGAGGTGGTACACGGAATCCCGTCCAAAAAGAAAATCATTCAGGAAGGAGATCTTGTAAAGATCGACGCGGGACTGATCTATCAGGGATATCATTCTGATGCAGCCCGTACCTATGCAGTAGGAGAAGTTTCTCCGGAAGCCCGTCAGCTTATGGAAGTAACAAAGCAGAGCTTCTTTGAAGGCATTAAATTTGCAAAGGCAGGAAATCACCTGAATGATATTTCCAAGGCAATCGGAGCTTATGCAGCAAAATATAATTATGGTATTGTGCGTGATCTGGTTGGACACGGAATCGGAACTCATCTTCATGAGGATCCCCAGATACCAAACTTTCCTCAGAAGCGCCGTGGGATCAAGCTGATGCCGGGCATGACTCTGGCAATTGAACCGATGATCAATATTGGCCGCGCAGACGTGGCCTGGGAGGACGATGACTGGACAGTTGTCACAATGGACGGATCCCTTTCCGCTCATTATGAAAACACCGTTCTGATCACAGACGGCGAACCGGAAATTCTGACTCTTACAAAATGACAGATGACACAGGAGGTTAAGGATGTCAAAAGCAGATGTGATTGAAGTAGAAGGAACTGTACTGGAGAAGCTTCCAAACGCAATGTTTAAGGTAGAGCTGGAGAACAAACATGTGGTTCTCGCTCATATCAGCGGTAAGCTTCGTATGAATTTTATCCGTATCCTTCCGGGAGATAAAGTAACAATCGAGCTTTCTCCGTATGATCTGTCCAAGGGCAGAATTATCTGGAGAGATAAATAAAAAGTCTCTTTCCGAGAGCAGCAATAAAGATATTACTTGAGGCACAGGAATTATATCAGATTCCTGTGCTTTTTGTATTTATCGGGAAAAACTGTATTATGCAGTCTGTTTTCCGCAGATAATAAATGTTCCGTAAGAATGTATTTTACTGATTTTTCAGAAATAAAGAAAGAGGAAATTTATGTTAAAATCAGATGATTTTAGTATGAAATTGTTGATATCTGTCATAAAGGAGGCATAGATTTAGACCAATTCAGTCTTTTTTTCAACTTTACATACAAGATATGCTATGTTAAAATATATAATATATTACAGGTTTTGTGACAGCGTATCAGCCTTACGGCAGAAGCTTTTTCTGTGGCAGGAAAAACAGACTGCATAATTATTACAATTTATGTGATAAGGAGAAGCTGGAAGGAGAAATATGAAAAATTCACAGAAATATATGACTGCGCCTGAAAACAGGCAGTTTTTTGCGTCCCCGGATTTTTGTGGGGGGGGGGGCAAAATGCAAGTGCTTTGTGGAACTATGAACGGGAAAGTTACTGCTAAACTGAATAAAGTTTTATTGGATATGATAAAACATCCACACAGAATTTGCAATAAGCATCCAATACTGTTGAAAATATCATATTCAGCCTGCAAATGTTAGAAGAAGACCATTTACAGGCTATTTAGCGCGTTCAGAACTTTTGCAGCGGGATGAAGCGTCTGGTTTTTGATCAGCTTCATGGCAACGGAAAAACGAAAAGAAAAATATTAAGTTTGAGGTTGGAGGATATCAATGTATCGGAAAAATTCAAGTGGTTGGGTAAAACATGTTGACTTTATCTTATTGGACTTACTGTGTATTCAGCTTGCATTCTATTTTTCCTATGTGTGTCGGATGGGAGAATGGAATCCCTACAGTGTACCAGTATATCGAAATATGGCAATTTTTATAGAACTGGCAGATATAGCTGTTATATTTCTGTTTGAGTCCTATAAGAATGTATTAAAAAGAGGCTATTACATAGAACTTGTTTCCTCCATAAAACAGGCAGCGATGCTGATACTGGTGGGAAGCCTGTATTTGCTCAGCGTACAGGAAGGAAATATGTATTCCAGAACTGCGTTTTATTTAATGGGCGTTTTTTATGCTGTCTTTGCCTACGGCGCACGTATTTTGTGGAAATGCTATCTGAAAAAGAAAATGAAAACAGGCGGCGACAGTTCTCTGATTATCATTACTTCCAGTAAGATTGCCGAAAAAGTAGTAAAGAGCATTAAAAATCATAACTATGAAATGTATCAGATGAATGGCGTTATAGTTCTGGACCGGGATATGACAGGAGAGGATATTGAGGGCGTTCCCGTTGTTGCAAATGCAGAAAATGTAGCAGAATTTCTGCGTCAGAGCTGGGTAGACGAAGTATTTATAAATCTGGATGAAAGTATCCCGTACCCAAAGGAATTAATAGAAAGATGCTCTGAAATGGGACTTACAGTGCATTTGAATCTTGTAAAGATTACAAACAGCACATTAGGCAAACAATCCATTGGAAAAGTCGGAGAATACACAGTGCTGACCACGAGTATTAACTATATGACCATGAGACAGGCCTTTTTAAAGAGAACCATGGATATTGCTGCAGGTCTGGCGGGATGTATTGCCACAGGGATCATTTTTGTGTTTGTAGCACCCATTATATATATAAGTTCACCGGGACCGATTTTTTTTAGTCAGGAACGTGTAGGACAGAATGGTAAGATATTTAAGATGTACAAATTCCGAAGCATGTATATGGACGCGGAAGAGCGGAAAGCTGAACTGATGAAAGAAAATAAAATGAGCAGCAATCTGATGTTTAAGCTGGACTTTGATCCGAGAATCATCGGAAACAAGGTCCTTCCGGACGGCACAAAAAAGACCGGGATCGGTCAGTTCATCCGATCCACGTCACTGGATGAGTTTCCGCAGTTCCTTAATGTGCTTCTTGGACAGATGTCGTTGGTAGGCTTCCGTCCGGCGTTAAAATCCGAGTATGAAGAGTATGAATATCATCACAGAGCAAGAATCGCCATGAAACCGGGAATTACCGGAATGTGGCAGGTCAGCGGCAGAAGCGATATCACTGACTTTGAAGAAGTAGTAAAGCTGGATACAGAATATATAAGAAACTGGAGCATGGGACTGGATTTCAGGATCCTGTTTAAGACGGTTGCTGCTGTCCTAAAGAGAGATGGATCTATGTGATGTAATTATGATTTTACAGGAAAAAACCATTAATGATTGAAAGAGACTGATGTACTGGAAATCCCTGTATTTGTAAATTGAAGGAGCAGAATGATGAAAAATATGCAGAAATACAGAAGACTGAAAAATCTATTTTTGAGACAGAGTTACCTGGATGCCTGGGAAGACTACATGAGAAGTATCCGGAAAACAAGCTATACTCAGTGGGACTATGTAGTGCTGACAGCTTCTAATGAAGCGCAGGCAGAAGCGTTTGAATGTCAGATCAGGTACAGACAGGAAAGGGGAGTTTTACCTAAAAATACAAAGTTTCTGGTGATTCCGGATCCTGACGGGAAGAGAATCGGCTCAGGAGGAGCAACTTTACAGGTACTTCGTGTCCTTTCTGAACAGGAAGGCTTTGGCGGAAATTTCCATGGTAAACGAGTTCTGGTGATTCATTCAGGAGGAGACAGCAAAAGAGTGCCGCAGTATTCAGTATGTGGAAAATTATTTTCTCCTGTTCCACGGGAACTTCCCGATGGACGGCCCTCAACTTTATTTGACGAATTTCTGATAGGAATGGCAGGAGTTCCCTCCCGATTTAAAGACGGCATGTTAGTGTTGTCAGGAGATGTACTGCTGTTATTTAATCCTTTGCAGATTGATGCGCAATTCAGCGGAGCTGCTGCAATTTCCATGAAGTCTCCGGTAGAGGTTGGGAAAGATCACGGCGTATTCTTAAATGACGGTACAGACCATGTTCAGAAATTTTTGCATAAACAAACAGTGGAAACACTGCAGAATATGGGGGCAGTAAATACCCAGGGCAATGTGGATCTGGACACCGGAGCAGTGTTATGCAGCGCAGAAATGCTGGAAGCTTTGTTTTCCCTGATTGCAGAGAATGGACAAATCCAGGAGGACAGGTATTCACAGTTTGTAAATGAAAGATCACGAATTAGCTTTTATGGAGATTTTCTTTATCCGCTGGCAAAAGAATCCACACTGGAACAGTTTTATCTGGAGCAGCCGGAAGGAAGTTTTTGTGATGAATTAAAAGAATGCAGGACAAAGATCTGGGAAGCGCTTCACGAATTTCCTATGAAACTGATCTGTCTTTCACCGGCAGAATTTATTCACTTTGGAACAACCGGAGAGCTTTTATCACTGCTCACCAAAGAAATCAGTGATTATGAATTTTTGGATTGGAAGCCGCTGGTGTCTGCCAACAGAGAAGAATGTCCGGGGGCGGTTCATAATGCGCTTATTGATGATTCAGTAAAGATAGAAGAGAACTGTTATATAGAGAGCAGTATGCTGACAGAAGGTACGGTTGTTCATAAAGGTGCAGTTGTCAGCATGGTAACACTGGAGAATATAGAAGTACCTGAAAATTCAGTTTTTCATGCAGTTCGTCTGAGAGAAAATAATGAATATGTATTGCGTATTTACGGAGTCTGTGATAATCCTAAAAAAACACTGGAAGAAAATGGAACGTTTTTAAACGGAACAATGAAACAGCTTCTGAAAAACGCTAAAGCAGGCGTACAGGATATATGGGAAAATGGAGAGCATACTCTGTGGACGGCAAAAATATACCCCTCTGCCCTGAAAAAAAGAGATGCACAAAAGGCATCTATGGTTTTACTGCATATTATGGATGGAACAGCAACAGAAGAGGAAATTCTGAAATGGAAAAATCAAAGACGGTACAGCCTTCAGGAATCTTTTATGCTGGGAGACACCACACGGTTTATTGAGTGGAGTACAGAACTTCAGAATCAGATCATGGTGGAAAAGTTCCTGAAACATCTGTTTGCAGGAGAACATTATATTCCTGCTCTTAAAATTTTTGGTGAATCAGAATTGAATGAACGGCAGTTTGACATTTTGATGGAAAAAGTTGAGCATATGACATTTTCTGAAAAAATTCGTGTTCTGTATGCAGTTTCCCGTTCTATGAAATATCAGTCAGCGGTATTCCACGAAATTGCGTACGATAAGGTGGAGAAAATGTGCTTTGATGCGATACAGAAAGCTGTATGCCTGGAAGAAAACTGCCATGAGGGAGATTCATATCATATTCAGAGAGATAAGGTAAGAGTAACCCTGCCGGTCCGTGTAAACTGGGGAGGAGGATGGACAGATACCCCCCCATACTGCAATGAAAAAGGTGGAGTTGTATTAAATGCCGCAATTCTTCTGAAGGGAGAGCGGCAGATTGAAGTAGAAGTACGTAAACTGGAAGAACTGCATATTGAGTTTGCAAGCCTTGACTTTCAGGCATATGGAACAGCTTTATCCGCAGAGGAAATACAGGACTGCAATAACCCCTATGATTCCTTTGCATTACATAAGGCAGCACTGATTGCCTGTGGTATTATCCCGCAGCACGGCAGTGTGAATCTTCAGGATATTTTAAGACGTCTGGGAGGCGGAATTTATATTTCCACCCGGGTTTGTAATGTACCGAAAGGCTCCGGGTTGGGAACCAGCAGTATTCTTGCAGGAGCTGCTGTCAAGGCGATTGGTGAATTTTTAGGAGAAGACTGGTCCGACAGTATTCTGTATCAGCGAGTGTTGAATCTGGAACAGATCATGAGTACAGGCGGCGGCTGGCAGGATCAGGTAGGAGGCCTGACTCCAGGAGTGAAATACATTACAACAAAGCCGGGGATGAAACAGGAAATTAAAGTAGAACACATAGAACTGGATGAAGCAACAAAAGCAGAGCTTCAGGAACGGTTTGCACTGATTTATACCGGACAGAGACGCCTTGCCAGAAATCTTCTGAGATATGTAGTTGGCGGATATATCGGTGGACGTCCGGAATCCATTGAAGCATTGGAAGAAATGAAACATCTGGCAGTTCTGATGCGGTATGAACTGGAACAGGGGCGGATTGACGAATTTGCAAAACTGCTGAACCGGCACTGGGAGGTATCGAAGAAACTGGATGCAGGATCAACTAACACATGTATTGATCAGATTTTTGAATCCTGTGAAGATCTCATTGACGGTAAGTTTATCTCAGGAGCCGGCGGAGGCGGATTCCTGCAAGTTATCCTGAAAAAAGGTGTCACAAAAGAGCATTTAAGGAGAAGACTCAGGAACGTGTTCCAGGATTCCGGTGTAGATATGTGGGAAAGTGAATTTTTGTGGTAAATTATTGTGAATAGCATTATAAATATATGTTAAATTCAGGCAAGATGTATACAAGATTGAAAGGAAATTGTGGTATGGAGGGAAAACAGAAAGATGGATATCAGAGAAAAGTAGATAAATCTCTTATCCCTACATGTAACATCATGGGAGTGAATATTGCAGCAATTAATATGGAGTGGCTGTTGGAGTATTTAAAGAAAAATCTTTCAGACATTAAAGGAGATTATATTTGCGTATCGAACGTTCATACCACAGTGACCAGTTATGACAGCGTTTCCTATTGTGCAATACAAAATGGAGGACTTATGGCAATTCCGGATGGTGGACCATTATCAAGTGTTGGTCGTAAACGTGGGCACAAAGAAATGGAGAGGACAACCGGACCGAGTTTGATGGGGGAAATCTTTCAGATTTCAGCAGAAAAAGGATATCGCCATTACTTTTATGGTAGTACAGAAGAAACATTGAAATTACTTGAAAAGAAATTGAAGGAGAATTATCCGGGGATTCAGATTGCCGGAATGTATAGCCCTCCGTTTCGAGTTCTGACAGAAGAAGAAGACAGACAGATTGTAGAAAATATCAATTCTGCGAAGGCAGATTTTGTATGGATTGGTCTTGGCGCGCCGAAACAAGAACGATGGATGGCTGTGCACCAGGGCAAAATTGATGGACTGATGATAGGTGTTGGAGCTGGATTTGATTACTATGCAGGGAATATCAAACGAGCTCCGCTGTGGATGCAGAAATGTAATCTGGAATGGCTGTATCGGTTGATGCAAGATCCGAAGAGATTGTTTAAAAGATATTTTTATACAAATACTAAGTTTATATGGAATGCGGTAGTTAGAGGGAGATAGTGGTGGATAAAAAGGAAAGAATATTAATAGTTCATAATTATTATCAAATACCCGGCGGTGAAGATACCGTTGTGATGAATGAGAAGAAAATGTTAGAAGAACATGGACATGAAGTTGTTCTTTATACAAGAAGCAATTCAGAACTTAAAACGATGAGTAAAATGAGCAAACTTTTATTACCTATCACTACAATATTCAATTTTCGGACCTATAGAGAGATAAGAAAAATAATATGTGAGCAGAACATAGATGTTGTTCATGTTCATAATACACTGAATTTAATAAGTCCTGCTGTGTATTATGCTGCTCTTTCAAAAAAAATATCGGTGGTACAGACTGTTCATAATTTTCGATTACTTTGTCCGGGAGCTACATTTTATCGAGATGGGCATATTTGTGAAGACTGTGTGCAATATGGGTTGAAATGTGCCATAAAACATAATTGTTATCGGAATAGTAAATTACAAACATTAGCGTGTGTTATAAATACTACTATACATCGGGCAACGGGGGTTTATGGGAAAATTAAATATATTTGTTTGACAGACTTTAATAAGAAAAAGTTACTTGAGTTAAAACAAATAAAAGAAGATAAAGTTTTCATTAAACCTAATTATGTAGAAAAGACAGGTGAAGTAATTTCTGAAGAAAAACGGGAAAATCAATTTGTATATGCGGGCAGGTTAGACCGATTAAAAGGAATAGAAATTTTATTTAAAGCTTGGAAACAGTTGGGGAAAGAAGCCCCATTGTTAGTTGTATGTGGTATAGGACCTATGGAAGAGTGGTGTGAAAAGTTTATTATAGAGAATAATTTAAATGTAGAAATGAAAGGTTGGAAAAATAATAATGATGTTAGTAAGATAATTGCTCATAGCAGAGCTTTAATATTACCAACACAATGCTATGAAGGATTTCCAATGAGCATATTAGAAGCGTTTTCTGTGGGGACACCAGTAATATCTTCTGATATTGGAAATGCAGGAGTTATTATTCAAGAAGGGATCACTGGGTATAAGTTTAATTCTGTAAGCAGTGAAGACTTGGTACAAGTGTTGATGAAATCAGATTTAAATATAAATGATAGAGTTTTTTCTACTTATCAGAAGCTATATACAAAAGAAAGTAATTATCTTCAATTGTTAAATTGTTATCGAGAGGTGAAGAAACATGGATGAAAATTCATCGGGGATTATTGAACAATGCTTAGAAATCAAAAAAATCAATATGAAAGATGCGAGTCATTTTGCAGTGTATAAACGGGATAATATCAAATATTTAGTCAGTTTGACTAATAAGGGAAAGGTTATACTATCTAATAATATAGCCACATATTCATTAAAACATTTTTTGATGAAAATACTATTGCGATTTATTCCGTTTAGGATATTGAAAGGAGTAGGACTAGGCGATTTTGTGTCTGTGCATTTACATGAAGGGGTTTCTAAAATCATTCAAAGAAATAATAAACACTATTGGAATGTGATATTTGGTACTTATGATGAAAAACAAAAATTAGTTATACAAGCCTATGATGACAGTGAATTGTTACCAATATATATTAAGGTGGGAAATGATGCAACAAATGCTGAGATGCGTAGTGAAATGCAGTTTTTAGAGCAAAAGAATATATTTGCAACATTTAAAGTTCCAGAGTTAATAGAAACGTCATATTTAAATACAGATTGTCCTTTTAATATCCAAGTGACAAAGGAATTTTCAGGAAAAAAAATGAGTTTAGAATTAACTCAAGATATTGTAGATATCTATTATGAGACATCTTCTATTAATTCGGTGGGAAAATATGAGTTTTCACATGGAGATTTTGCCCCGTGGAATTTGAAGAAAAATAAAAAGGGATATGTAGTTTATGATTGGGAACACTGCGGTATGAGAATAAAAGGTTTTGATATTCTCCATTATGTAGTTATGCCTAAAATCCTTCTTAAGAAAATGACAGTTATTGATAGTGTGAAGGAAGGGATAAAGGAAATTCAGAATTATATACCAGGGTTTGAGGTAAATGAAGAGAAATTTATTGATGAATTAAAAAAATTGCATTTCGTGTAGAGGATTAGTTATGAATAAAACAGCGATTTTTAACTTTATTTTTGAGGAACTTAATAAACGGAATATTGATTATGTTATATTGCATTCTTATCAAAAATTTCCATATCATTTTGATTCGGATATAGATACAGCAGTAGTCGTTGATAATATTAAGGAAGCAATTGATTTGTTGGATAATATTTTGATAGGGACAGGGTGGAGAATAATTCAATTTTGGCGACATGAAAATTATGCTGCTGATTGTGTGATTTCGAATAATAAGGAATTTTTGCAGGTTGATTTCTGTATTCATTATGAGCGCAATGGGCGGGTTATTTTACCAGTACAAGAATTAGTACAGGGGAGAAAGATGCAAGGAAATTTTTATGTTCCATGTTCTATAACTGAATTTACATACGTTTTATTAAAAAAAATATTAAAAAAAGAATTTTCAAAAGGGAGCAAGGAACAGCTTTTTAATTTAATTTCTGGTATGAGTGAGGATGAAATAGAGAAACTTAATATATCATTAAAGCGTTTTTTTACTCAAAAAGAGATATTAGATTTTCTGGCGAAAATTAGGAGTCAAGAATTTAGCGAGATTAATTTAAAAGAGTTGCATGAAAATCTTCTGAAGAATACGTATTCATTAGTTGATGATTTACATTATAAATTTTTTGATGTGAAGAGAAAATTGGAGCGAATTATTCATCCGACGGGATTGTTTGTTGTTTTGCTTGGAGTTGACGGAGCCGGAAAAACAACTATTGCAACACAGTTGAAAAAAGAGTATGCCATAGCATTCCGAAGGATAAAACATTATCATTCGCGAGTGCGCGTGTTGAATGATATTTCTCAGATAAAAAAGGATGCAGGACCGATTGATGCAAGCAATCCGCATAGCAAAAAAAAGCAAGCAGGAAAAGTAGTTTCAATTTTAAAATTTGCATATTATTATGCAGACTTTTTGATAGGAAATATTATAATTACAGTTGCAAAAATTAAAAGCTCACTTGTTTTGATAGAACGATATTATTATGATTACTTCATTGATAAGGTGAGATATAATTTAAATCTATCGAATAGATTTTTAAGATTTTTTTTACGGTTTATTTTAAAGCCAGATGTTATATTTATATTGACGGGAGATAGCAATGAGTTGTTGAAAAGAAAAAATGAAATATCTCTAAAGGAAATAGATGAGCAAAAGAAAAGAATGGAAGAGTTATTTGCAAAACATCCTAAAGCTATTTTTATAGATACAACAAAAAATACGGTGGAAGAAAATGTTGCAGAGATGGTGGAGAAGTGTAACTCTATTATGAGAGGAAAACGAAAATGGAAGAAAAAAGAATTCGAGTGTTAATGTCAGCATATGCCTGTGAACCTAATAAAGGATCAGAGCCTGGTGTGGGATGGAATTGGGCAACGCAAATGGCAAAGAAAAATGAGGTGTATGTTATAACTCGATCAAATAATCAGGGGGTAATCGAGTCGTATTTAAAAGAATTTCCTATAAGAAATTTACATTTCTACTATTATGATTGCAATACTTGGAAAAGAAAGATAAAGAAAATGCCTAATGGTATATTTATTTATTATAAAATATGGCAAAAAGAAATATTTCCTCTTGCGGAGAAGATAATAAAGGAACATAATATTGATATTATACATCATGTTACATTTAATGAATATAGAACGCCAGGAAAATTATATAAATTACCAGTGCCATTTGTGTGGGGGCCGATAGGAGGCGGTCAATTTTATAATGCGGTTTTTAAAGATGCATTTTTTAATGAAAGAGATGTTTTTAAAGAGCATTTAAGAAATTGTATTAATAGAGGATGTGTATTATTTTCTAAAGATTTTCATGATGCCGTACAAAAGTCGGAAGTTATTCTTATTGCAGATCAATCTACTCAGAAAATCATGCCGAAATCACGAGATTATGTGAGGCTATTAGAGACGGGATATAATGTGGACAGAAATAGTTCAAAAGTTTATTTGGAAAGTAAAAAAGATACACTAGATAGACCTATTCAGCTTTTGTGGGTAGGGGGAATTTGGCCTAGAAAAGGATTAAAATTACTTATAGACGCATTACATGATACAGCATTCACAGATTACCATTTAAATATAGTTGGAGACGGACAAGATAGAAAGAAAGCAGAAAAGCTTGTTAAACAATATGGGTTAGATTCAAAAATTAAGTTTTTAGGGGCTTTAGAATATGAAAAGGTGAATGAAATATATGAAAAGGCAGATGTTTTTCTGTTTACAAGTTTACGCGATACATCTGGAAATGTGGTATTAGAAGCGATGTCACATGGTCTGCCTGTAATTGCTATAAACCATCATGGCGTAGGTGAGATAGTCACAGATAAAACTGGTATTCGGATTGAACCAAAATCATATGATTCTCTAAAAAAAGGATTTGTTGATGCAATAAAGAGATATGCGGAGGATTACCAGTTGATCAAAGCTCATGGACGTGCAGGCAGACATAGGATTGAAGAAGAGTATTCTTGGGAAAAAAATGTACAAGTTTTACAAGAGATTTATGATGAAATTATAAGAAAGCCATTTTCTGATTAACATATGATTGGAGAAATGAAGAATGGAGAAAAAAATATCAGTAGTAACAATTACATATAATTCGCAAGATACTATACGAAAAACGATAGAGTCAGTGATTTCTCAAAAGTATAGGCCATTAGAATATGTATTGGTTGATGGAGGCTCTAGTGATAAAACCGGTGAGATTATAGAATCATATTTTGATGAATTTAAAACACGTGGAATTGAGTATAGTTTTAAATCAGAAAGTGATGAAGGAATCAGTGATGCATTTAACAAGGGGATACAGAGATCGACAGGAGAGATAATAGGGATTATTAATTCTGATGATCAACTGGAAAATGACGCATTATCTGTAATATCAAATAATTTTGATGATGACGTTGATGTACTTTGCGGAGATTGCTTATGGGTAGATGAAGAAAAGAAAATAAGTTATATCCGTAAGTCAAAGTTGAAGTTGAACAAATTAAAACATGAAATGGTCATAATGCATCCGACTTGTTTTGTTAGAAAAAAGGCATATGAGACATATGGTTGTTTTGATAAAAACTTGAAATTTTGTATGGATAAAGATTTGATGGCACGGTTTTATAGGAAGGGGGCACATTTTAAATATATTCCATTTACTATTTCTGTAATGGCGGCAGGCGGAATCAGCGATATAAATTATAAACAGGTATTTGATGAAGGGGTGATTATTGCAGAGAGAAATGGAGTACCCCACTATTTTGCGATTATTTATCGAATGTATAAAATTTTCAGATTAACGATAGTTAGAATGATAAAAAATAAAACAAGGTAGAAATGAGATGCAAACTAAAATAATAAAGCTGAGAAGGATGAGGCAATGAAAATAAAGAAAAAAGTATTTTTATGGCTGTTACTTGTGATACCTTTTTTTTATCCTAATAGCATAGCAGGGACGTTGATGGCAACAATCTGGCATCAATGGAAAATAGTAGCTGTACTCATGTGTGGAGTTTATATATTTCAAAATTTCAAAAGATTGAAATATCTTGAAAAGGTAACATGGGTTATTATTTTGTTTTACATAATGCAAATTATAGCAACGAGGATAAATAAAATAGACATAACATATGATTTAAAAACGGCAATTATGATGAGTTGTTTTGTAATTGTGATTTCTTTAATTGTTTATAAAGAAGGTAATGAAGGAATTTTGTTCTTTTATCAATTATTGCATATGTTAGTATGGTTGAATTTCGCATCAGTTATTTTATTTTATGGAGAAGGTATAGTTAGGGATTCATATGATACTGCGGTATATTTTTGGAGTACGAAAAATCATATCATAAGTATTACTTTGGCGTATTTAGTAATAGCATATTACATTTTTAATGAAGGTTATATAGTAAAAAGAAAATATTGGATGGGAGTAATTGCATCTATTGTTGCAGTGTTTTTAATGGGGTCTTCGACAGCAATAGCAGCTCTTTTCGTGTATGGTGTTTTTATTTTTTGCTGTAATATTTGTGGAAAGAAGGGAAGAATTGTTAATATGAAAATGGCAGTTGTTATTGGAATTTTAGCTGATATTGCAATTGTTGTTTTCAGGATACAAGAAAGATTAGGGGGGATTATATCAAAAGTATTCGGAAAAGATACGACATTAACTGGACGAACAGATTTATGGGATCAGGCATTAGAATTAGTGGGAATAAATACCTGGTTTGGAAAGGGAAATTCGTATGCATTAAATCAATATGGATGGTTGACAAAGCAATATTGGAATAGTGGAACTCAAACATTAGAAGACGTTTATTTTGTTTCGCATAATCAATTCCTGGAAATTATGGTAAATGGTGGTTTGATCTGTCTTATTCCTTTTATTGGAATATTTTATTGGCTGATTCAATCAGCAAAAAGAATACAAAATAGTAAATATAAAATGATAATAGGTGCGGCGCTTATTGCCTATTTTATTGCAATGATTACAGATTTAATAACACCATATGAACCTGTTTATTTGTTTATTATTGTGGCTTCATATATTTATAAGTGTGAGAATACGAATGCTGGAGGAATATGATTGAAATGGATGGATTAAAAATTACAGTTGTAACAGCAGTATATAATGGTGCAGAGTATATCGAACAATGTATGCAGTCTATTATGAATCAGACATATAAAAATTTTGAACATATTATTATGGATGGTGGTTCTACAGATGGTACAATTGAAATAGCTAAAAAGTATGAAAAATTATATAATGTAAAAGTTTATAGTAAGAAGGATAAAGGGATGTATGATGCTATTGCCAATGGATTTGATCTGGCAACAGGGGATATTTTTTGTTGGCTCAATTCAGATGATATGTTGCTACCGTGGGCTTTTGAAGTAATGCAAAAAACCATGTCAGAAACAGAAGCGCAATGGTGTATGGGATTTCCGACATATTGGGGAGATAATAATGTAAATAGATGTCAATTTAGAATTAGTGCATATACCCAAACTGCTATAAAATTAGGATTACATGATGGTAGAGTTCTTCCATTTATTCAGCAGGAATCAACGTTTTGGAGAAAAGAGCTTTGGAATAAAAGTAAAGGGGAACTAATTAGAAATTATAAAATTGCAGGAGATTATCAATTATGGAAAAATTTTGCAAAAATTACACCACTTTATAAAATCAATTCTATGTTGGCAGGGTTTAGAACACATGAAGGGCAAAAAAGTGAAGATAAGGATCTGTATTATTCTGAAGTGGGAAAAGTAAATTTTCTATGTAAACTTCTGATAAAAAGTAAAGTTTTAAAAATATTTGATGCTCTTCTTAGTTTAACAAAACGTAAAGATTATATTATGTTACAAAATTTATATCCAACAAAGTAAAAGATAAGGAACAATATGAAAGAAAAAGGTAATAAAAAAATAAAAGAAAAAGTCTTGTCAGGTTTAGTATGGACTTTTGGAGAAAGAATATTGGCACAGGGGGTTTCTTTTGTATTATCAATTATATTAGCCAGAATTCTTATGCCTAATGAATATGGTATTATAGCAATGGTAATGGTATTTATAAATATTGCAAATGTATTTACAAGTACAGGTTTTGGAGAATCTCTTGTGCAAAAGAAAAACGCAGATGATTTGGATTTTTCTACGGTATTCTATTGTACACTTAGCTTATCGGTAGTGATTTATATTATATTATTTATTTGTGCACCTTATATAGCGGACTTTTATCATACAAAAGAAATTGTACTTGTACTACGAGTGTTATCGCTAAAAATAATTTTTTCATCAATTGCTACGGTTCAACATGCATATGTACAAAAGCAAATGATATTTAAAAAATTTTTCTTTTCAACACTAGGTGGAACGATTGTTTCAGGAGTTTTAGGAATTATGTTAGCGTATGCAGGGGCAGGTGTATGGGCTTTAGTAGCTCAATATTTAATAAATACCATTATAGATATAATAGTATTATTTGTAACAGTTCCGTGGCGTCCTAGATTATTATTTTCATTAGACAGAGCGAAATGCCTCATGAATTTTGGATGGAAGCTGGTTGCTGCAAATTTGATTAATGCTGTGTATAATGAATTACGGAGTTTGATTATTGGGCGTTCATATTCATCTGCTGCACTTGCATATTATAATAAAGGAAATCAAATTCCAGCATTGGCAATTACTAATATAGACACTGCAATAGGAACAGTGGTTTTTCCCGCTATGTCGGAAGCGGAAAACAAAGAAAGACTCAAGGCTATAGGAAGAAGGGCAATGAAGACAACTTCATATATAATTTTACCTATAATGATTGGGTTGATTGTAGTTTCGCGTCCACTTATCATTCTTTTATTAACAGAAAAATGGGAAAATTGTATAATATTCATGCAAATATTATGTCTCTATTGGATGACCCAACCTATACAAACTGCAAATTGGCAGATAATTAAAGCTGTAGGGAGAAGTGATTTATGCTTAAGACTTGAATTTTTAAAGAAGGGAATAGGTGTTATCATGGTTATAGTAGCTATGGAATTTGGAGTAGTAGCGATAGCAATTTCAGCTGCAGCATTTGGTGTGGTTTCTATGATTATTAATATGCTTCCAAATAAAAAATTGATCAACTACTCAATTCAAGAACAATTATTAGATGTAATACCGTCTCTTTTAGCTTCATTAGCAATGGGGGTGATTATATACATTATTTCTTTTATAGAAATGCCTACTGTTGTATTGCTTATTATTCAAGTGATATTGGGAATGAGCATTTATGTTGGTCTATCTTATATATTTAAGATAGATTCTTTTAATTACATACTTTCAATGGTACGGAAAAAAGGAGACACTCAATAACTCAATGTCATTAAATTAAGATGACAATTTAAGATTTCTATACCAGAAATTGTGTATACGGTAAATAGTTAGTACCGTGCTAGTTCAATCATATTTTGAGATAATAACCTCTGAAAAAACTTAGATTTTTTAGAGGAGGATCATCTCATGGATAAAGTTACTCACTAAGTCCGCTACGAACAGTGGACCAAGATAATCAATGAATGCCTTGCCAGTGGTATGAATAAAATATAAGGTAAGCGCAAAATATTGCTACGCTGCCCATGAATCACGCTTGCACCAAAATGATAGATGCAAGCGTTTTACTCTATGTTTAGTTTTGACAGTTCGCTTTCGCAGTCTCGCTCCATGGGGCAAGCTGTTCCAGCTGTTCATCTGACATTTTAGCGTCTGGCCGCTGTGATAAGAGGTATGTCAGATATTTGTAGGTATTCAGGTCATTCGCTTTTGCCATCTCAACCATTGTATACACAATAGCGCTAGAGGCAGCTCCCTTCGGACTGGCACTGAACAGCCAGTTTTTCCGGCCAACAGTGAATGGTCTGATTGCATTCTGTATATTCCATTTAAGTAGTGCACTTTTTCCGGGAATTCAGAGCACCTAAATCC